>SESB01000209.1_pt1 | contig 43194 bp, 28 predicted proteins | sample 3171441 | NCBI WGS metagenome assembly SESB01 (sample SAMN06051867, study PRJNA518727) | freshwater metagenome | biome: subpolar coniferous forest; feature: holomictic lake; material: water; isolation source: holomictic Lake 227, 6 m depth | place: Canada: near Kenora, Ontario | collected...
ATTGCAAAATATTTTATCTTTGTAGAGACAAGGTAATAGGCAATGACCCATCCCCCCAAAAAATCCGCACTGAACGTCATGGATGGCATCTCCCAGCCGTCGCCGATCAATGAGGAAGCGGCAAGAAAGTTCAGGGCACATAGAAACCGGTCGCTGAACACACAGGAGTACCTCGCCGGGATCTTCTCCGGAAACCGCACCATCCTCAGCAAAGCCATCACCCTGGTCGAAAGCAGCCTCCCCTCCCACCAGGCCCAGGCCCAGGAGATCATCGCCGAGTGCCTGAAACGCAATACGGAAAAGGGGTCAGGCGTCAAGGGCCAGCCATCATCCTCAAACAGCATCCGCATCGGCATCACCGGCGTTCCGGGGGTGGGAAAGAGCACCTTTATCGAAGCGCTGGGAATCCATCTCACATCCAGGGGACACAAACTGGCCGTGCTGGCCATCGACCCCAGCAGCAGCCGCTCAAAGGGCAGCATCCTGGGCGATAAGACGCGGATGGAGGAGCTCTCGGTCGATGCCAACGCCTTTATCCGCCCCTCCCCCGCCTCCGGGTCGCTGGGCGGGGTGGCCCGCAAAACGCGCGAAACCATCGTGCTGTGCGAGGCTGCCGGGTTCGACGTGATATTCGTTGAAACAGTGGGTGTCGGACAATCGGAAACCACCGTCCACTCCATGGTCGACTTCTTCCTCCTGCTGATGCTCGCCGGCGCCGGCGACGAACTCCAGGGGATCAAACGGGGAATCATCGAAATGGCCGATGCCATCGTCATCAACAAGGCCGATGGCGACAACCTCGCCAAGGCAAAAATCGCAAGGGTTGAATATGCCAATGCCCTGCACCTTTTCCCGCCTCCCGGCAGTGGTTGGACCCCGGTGGCCGATATCTGCTCGGCCCGTACCAAGCTGGGCATCGGCCAAGTATGGGAGCTGATCCTGGAACACAGGAAAATTACGAGGGAAACAGGCTTCTTCCACTCCCGCCGCATGGAACAAAACCGGCAGGTCTTCCGCGAAACCATCGAGGCCGGCCTGCATGACCATTTCTTTAACCGTAGCGAGATCAGCCACCACATCGCCCACCTCGAAACGGAGATCATGAATGGCCGCCTGAACCCCTACCAGGCCGCACAGGAGCTCCTGGAACAATATTACAGGAAGTTCTGACGCTGACCAGCCACCTACGTTAATGCTTAGTTAACGCTTAGTTAACGCTATAAGCCGGAAGCGTTAATGAACGGTTGAAGAGAGGTTGGAAAAAGTTAAACACCCCTTGGAGAATGTTAATCACCCCATGGAGAATGTTAAACACCCCTTGGAAAATGTAAAACACCCCCTGGAGAATGTTAACGGATCAGGTGGAATTTCCCTGGTGAAAAGCAGCTACATTGTCTGCATTGCCTGCATTGTCTGCATTGCCTGCATTGTCTGCATTGCCTGCATTGTTTCTCCGGATATCAGATTTCACATTTCACATTTTTTCCCCTCCGGGAGCTGGCCGGAGCCTGGCCAATAATGCTGGGATCATGGCAGCCTCCGCCGGATGATCATGGTCCGCAGGTTGGAGGCCAGCACGCTGGTTAACAGGATAGAGGCGATGACCACCAGCGAAACATTGGTGGGAATATTATACAGGTCGTGGATCAGCATCTTTACGCCGACAAAGGTGAGCAGAACCGCCAGTCCCAGCTTGAGGTAATGAAACCTGTTCATCACATCCATCACCAGGAAAAAGAGGGATCGCAGCCCCAGGATGGCGAAAATATTGGAGAAAAAAACGATGAAGGGATCCTGCGTGACAGAAAATACGGCCGGTACCGAATCAACGGCAAAGAGCACATCGGAAAACTCGATGACCAGCAGCACGATGAACAGGGGCGTTATGTAAACCTTCCCGTGCCTGCGGATAAAGAAGCTCTCTACATGCTCGTCGTGGCTTACATGAAAAACCCGGGAGACAAGCTTCACCACGGGGTGCTTTTCGGTATCGATCTGTTCCTCCGCATCGCCGTAAAGAAACTGCCACCCCATCCTGAAACCGATGATCAGCAGCATCCCCCCGAATACCAGCAGGAACCAGGCAAACCGCTGGATCAGGGCGCTGGCGGCAAAGATGAAGAGAAAACGCATGATGATGGCCCCCAGGATCCCCCAGAAGAGCACACGTTTGAAATACTTCGGCTGGATGTTGAAGGATATGAAGATCAGCACGATCACAAAGACGTTATCGACCGAAAGGGAATACTCGATGAGGTAACCTGTAAGATATTCGAGCGAAAGGTTCCTGTTGTACCGGCCGATGGCCTCCTGCACCGTCAGCCCTGAAATATTGATCGGGTGGTGAAACTTCGTGATCCGCTCCTGGATGGCTGCCAGCGTATTGCTGCCGTGGATCCAGTTGCCGTGAAACCGTATCAGGAGATAAAAGGCGACCGAAATGGCCACCCATACCAGGGTCCAGCCCAGCGCCTCCCTGAACGATTGCGCATGGTTCCTCTTCTGGAAAAATCCAAGGTCGATCCCCAGCATGATGAAGATAAAAACCAGGAAAGAGGAGAAGAAAATGATCTCGTTGGGATTCGACATTGTCAGGGCAGTCGTAAAAAGTTAAATGATAAATGACGGCTAAGGTAACCGTTTCACAGGGTCGCAAAGTTATAAAATATTCTTACTTTTGCCTGCTACAGAAAACAACTGAATCCTATCGACATGAACGACAACATTTCGCTGAATCCCAACGCACTCGTACAATATCTTGGCAAACCCTCCGATGACTTTACCAAAGCTGACCTGATCAGGTTTATTGAAGGAAATGGCATCCAGATGCTGAATTTCCGTTATTCGGCTGCCGACAGCCGCCTGAAGACCCTGAACTTCATCATCAAGGACCGCCAGCACCTCGACAGCATCCTCAGCGCCGGCGAGCGGGTCGACGGGTCAAGCCTCTTCCCCAACTACGTGGAGGCAGGCTCCTCCGACCTGTATGTCATTCCCCGTTACCGCACGGCCTTTGTAAACCCTTTTTCGGAGATTCCCGCGGTGGATATCCTCTGTTCCTATTACGACAAGGACGGCCAGCCCTTTGCCAATTCACCCGAATATATCCTGCGGAAATCACACGAAGTGCTGAAGGCCAAAACAGGCCTTTCGTTCGAGGTGATGGGCGAACTGGAGTACTACATCATCAGCGAGCAGGACACGCTTTTCGAAGCCGTTGACCAGCGCGGGTACCACGAGTCATCGCCCTTCTGCAAATGGGAGAAGCTGCGCACCGAAGCCATGCAGGCGATCGCCCGTTGCGGGGGATTCATCAAATACGGCCATTCCGAAGTAGGAAACTTCACCGAATCGGGCCTCTCCTATGAACAAAATGAGATCGAATTCACCCCTGTAAAACTCGAGGACGCCGCCGACCAGCTGATGATCGCCAAATGGGTTTTGCGTTCGCTGGCCCACAAATACGGGGTCACCATCACCTTTGCCCCCAAGATCACCACCGGCAAGGCGGGCAGCGGTATGCACGTGCACACCCGCCTGATGAAAGAGGGCAGCAGCGTCATGCTCGACAACGGCAAGCTGTCATCCACGGCCAAAAGGGCCATTGCAGGCTACCTCGACCTGTCGCAGTCGCTTACGGCCTTCGGGAATATGATCCCCACCAGCTATTTCCGCCTGGTGCCTCACCAGGAGGCTCCCACCAACATCTGCTGGGGTGACCGCAACCGTTCGGTCCTCGTCAGGGTACCCCTCGGATGGGGCAGCAAACACGACATGGTCATTGACGCCAACCCGAAGGAACCCGACACACAGGCAGGTTTCGGAGGCAGGCAGACCGTGGAGTTCCGTTGTCCCGACGGCTCGGCCGACATCTACCTGCTCTTCGCAGGGCTCACCGTTGCCGCCCGCCATGGTATTGAAATGCAGAATGCCCTCGACTTTGCCGAGAAGACCTATGTCGACGTCAACATCTTTGAAGAAAAACACCAATCAAGGGTCAACGAGCTGCAGCAGCTGCCCTTTTCCTGCTGGGAATCGGCCGAATACCTTGAGAAACACCGCCATATCTACGAAGAACACGGCATCTTCCCCAAACAGATCATCGACGGGCTCATCCGTCACCTGAAGAGTTTCAACGACCTGGAACTCCGCGACACGATCAAGCAAAACGAAAAGGAGCTTACGAAACTTGTCAACAGCTACCTGCACTGCGGGTAATGTCGCAGGCTACGGTCTGGCAGCAGTTTTGCGGATGGCGTCGAGGTAGATCTTTTTAATGCTGTTTTTCTCTTCCCGTTCGACTATTGCCTCGCAGGCAGGCACCAGGTCGTCATTTTTCCCTGTTTTCAGCCTGATGATGGCCCCCAGTGCGAAGGCCGCGCTCCACCTCACTACCGTTCCCGGATGTTCTGTGTTGTCGAGCAGGTTGTTAACGGCCTGGTCGAGCTTCCCGGGGAACAGGGCCGCCGTGTTGCCGATCACCCTGGCCGATTCCCATTTTACCCTGGGTGCCTTGTCGGCAAGGCATTTTACAACGAAATCAAAGGCGGATTCAGTCAGCATACCCGGGTTTGCCAGGGTGACATGTTCAAGCGCCTCGATACAGGTAGCCCTCACCGGCTCCTTCGCGCTCCTGGCGAGATCGGTCAGCTGGTCCACTGAAATTTGCTTTTCAAGGACCAGGTTCGACAATATTTCAGTCTTTTCCTTGGGCTTGATCTTGTTATCTACCAGGATATCCGTAAGTTCCATAGTGTTTCTTTTAGCATCCAATTATGCGAAGATGTTTGTTGGATCATTGATTTTTTTCACCGGTTCCTGCTCCGGCAAATCCTATCTGATGGTTTCCCTGTAGATCACTCCCCGCTCCTTCAATCCACGCAGCATGTAATCGACGCATTCAGGCTGCCGCCCTACAAATTCGGGGACCGAGATGCCTTTGCGGTTATAGAGGCCGGAGGCGATCATGCGCAGGGCCACGGTGGCCGAGTAGCCTGTGGTCCGTGCCATCGAATGGATACGCGTGATGGGGTCGTATTTATCGAAGAGATCCCAGGTATAGCGAACCTGTTTGCCGTCCTTTATTCCTTCAACCATGACCTGCATCACCGTGATGTCAACCTCACCCTCCTCCAGCTTCCACTTGGGAAAGAGAAGCTTGGCCGTCAGCTCCATGGGTTTGATCCGCATGCCGTGAACTTCGATCTCCTCCTGGCTGAAAAAGCCGGTCTCCCTGAGCAGGCGCATCTTTTCGATGTGGCCCGGGTAACGCAGGGTCTTTTCCTTCATGTTGGGGCATTTGACCGTATGCGCCAGCGAACGAAGCCCGTCGGTGTTGAAGGCTTCGAGGGTGCCGATGCCGGGGAAATTCAGCAGTTCCGGGTCCGACAGGGCCGGTTTTACGATAAACTGCCCGTTTTCAATGTAGCGGGCCGGGCGGGTATATTCTTCGATCACGTCGACAGGTGAAAATACGGCCTTGTATTCATAGGGCCACTCCCTGATTTCGGGCAGTCCACCCACCATGTAGAGGATGTTTTGCGTCTCGTCGAGCAGGTGGTCGCCATAGCCGATGAGCACGTTGCACATGCCGGGAGCCACCCCCATGTCCATAATGGCCGTGACATTGTTTTTATGGGCCAGCTCATCCAGGATGAAGGGATCTTCAATGAAAAAGGCGATGTCCACTACATTCTTGCCTGCCCCGATGATGGCCTGCAGCGTGCGGAACCCCATGAATCCCGGTACAGCATTGATAACCATGTCGTGACCGGCAACCAGTGTGGCCACCCTGCCGGGATCAGCCAGGTCGGCAACCACCGTTGCTATTCCACGCGATACACCCTGTTGCCTTTTTACAAGAGCTTCAAGCGCCCCCGGGTTGATATCGGCAACGGTTACCTCAAAGGCAGGATCCTTGGAAAGGTCGATGGCCATCGGACCGCCAACCAGCCCTGCTCCCAGAACAATTACTTTCATGATTTCACGAATTAATTTATACTTTAATAAGTCTTTTTACTGTTTGTTAGTTTTTCATAAGAAACCTGTTCCCAAAACCAATGCAATTAATTTAACCACAAAGGATGCAATGATTTACACAATGTTCACAATGAACCTCTTTGTGAGCATTGTGCCTTCTTTGTGCCATTGTGGTTAATTATGATGCCAGGCATCACTCAATCGTCACCTCAAAGATCTCGCCCACATAATCGACCTTTGGGAACGGCGTATTCTCCTGCGCATAGGGCGACCCGACCCACCATTTGGTGTTATGGAACTCCTGTGTCACGATGAGCAGCATCTGGTTGTTGGGGATGGAGGTTACCTTGTCGTCGAGGTAACCTACCACATGCATCTTATCCTTCGATGGACCTATCCGCCAGATGATCCTGTCGGGCTGCCAGTCGATCTGGAAATAATAGAAGGGCGAGCCGAACAGCTCGTCGTCGCTTTCGGGGGTCTTTTCGGTGAGCGCCCGGTAATTCTTGTCCCAGCGGTGGGTCCAGTAGGTCTTGTCCTGGTATCTCACCGGGTAGCATCCCGAATTGAATTCGGCCGGCTGCCAGCAGGCCATATCCCAGTTGGTGCAGGAGACACAGATCTTGTCATCGTCGGCCAGGATCTCCTCGGGGAAGGGCACATTCCAGTTGCGGGCATGGTATTGGTCATCATATCCCTGGTTGTAGGCCGGGGAGGCGACCCATGTCGGGCAGTAGGGAACCGTCTTCAGGATCTCAAAGTCGATTTCGGAATAACCCACATTCTTCACCCGCTGGTCGGCCTGGCCGCCGTAATAGTTGGCCATATAACCGCCGTTGCTGCAGTCGCGGCGGAAGTTCCAGTCGGCCTGGGCCTGGGTGATCAGCCAGATGGCGTTGGTAAGGCCGTTCCACATGTTGCTTTTGTTGAGCAGCTCTGTCAGCTTGCATTTGGCAGTCCATTTGCCGTAGGTCATGCCGTGACGGGTGATCACCCCCACATTCTGTTTCTGCCATTTGCCGAATTCCGATTTCGGGTTGCGAAGGGTGATCTTGTGGTTTACCGGGTCGGAGATGACCGTCTCGCACGGGCGGGGAGCCACCGTCGCGGTGATGGCGACCAGCTCCTCCTTGCGGTAAAACCGCTTGTTCCAGTTATAGTCGGTTTTGGTGTAGGGTTCATGCAGGATATCGGTAATAACCGGGATATTGTTCATCTTGGTGGAAGGGTCGATAAAATGGACAAACTGTTCGAATGCCGCCTTATGGTAAAGCGATGAATCCTCGCCGCAACCGGTCTCCTTCGGGTCGGCGGTCGGATCCTGCTTCCACGCCCTGGGGTTGATATAGATCCCCGCCCCCGGGTCGGGTTTGGCTGCAACCGTGAGCACCCTGGCAGATCGCTGGACTGCCGTATTTTTCAACGACCTGCCTGCGCCATACAGGAAGAAATAGTAGGGATTCACAAAGCCGCTGTCGCTCTTCATCCCGATATTCTGCACATTGGCGGGGATTGCCTTCTGCTGCAGGTTATCCAGGCTGGTCACCACCAGCATGAAGCTGTAGTTTCCCACGCGGGGGTTTCGTTTCCAGCGGTCGTTATGGCCGCCGTCGTAATAACGCTGTTCATCCCGGGGATTCCCGACGATGCGAAACCTGCTCTCCACCGCATGAAATTCATTGTCGGCCGGGATGATCCCCGTTTCGGCAAAGGTCACAGCCACCTCTTCCCAGCTGCCGTAAAAGTTTTCCCAGGCGTAAGGGTGCTGCCGGGTGCTGTCGGAGAGGTTGCGCTCTGGAAACTTGTAGGATTCGTTCTGGTAATAGATCTTATAGCCGTATTTCTGCGGAACGGTCCCGCTATTCCTGATGCTGAATTCCATCCTGAAAAAGCCATCCTGTACCTGCCGCGGGGTAGGGATGACAAAGCCGTTCTCCAGCGCGCCGGTATAATCCAGGAAGAGGGTCTCCCCCGGTTTCCAGTTGGTGACGGGGTTGAAATCCTTCACGGCAAACTGGCCGCTGACGGTGGGAAGCGACGAGGTTGACTGCCCGCAGGAGGTCAGCAGGCAGGGCAGGAGAAGTACCAGCAGGAAATATCGCAGGGAAAGGATCATGATCGGAACTATTTTTTCGTGGTAAAGGAATAAAGATCTGTAAAATCGGGCAGGATCGCCTCATAATGCTCTCCCTTCGTCATATGACCGACGGCCAGGAAAGAGATCCCGGTGCCAGTGAGAAAATGGCCGGGAATGAGCACCAGCGATTCATAATACTTGGGATTATAATCCAGGGTATAGCCATGAAAATCAAGGGAATTTCGTATGATAAAGGTACTGTCGTTAAAGCCAATCTCCTTCAGGTCGAAGCGCCAGTCGCGGTTGTAGCGCAACACCCCGCCATCGCCCCCGTCGCCGCTGTTCATGGCAAAGAAGATATCCGATGTTTTCAGCGTATCAAGTCCGATGGTCTTTCCGCAGAAATCATGTTTTTCGGGGTAAACAGATTCCCACCTCATGCGCGACGGGCTGAACCTGAGGATGGTATAGCTGGATTTTGCCTCTCCTGCCGCATGACCGACGGTCAGCACCTGGTCCGTGGCGGTATGGGAAAGAAACCTGCCGCCCGAAAGGGTCACCACCCTGTTTTTGAGGATCCACTCCTTCACCGGCGACTGGCGATCTTCGGCAAAGACCTTCCAGGCGCCGCCACCATTGCCCTGCTGGTCGAACGACATCAGCTGCCAGCTGCCGTCGTCCGAAACCGACAGGATTTCCGACCGCTGGCCTCCGCTGAAGTTGCCGGCGCAGAGTCCGGAAGCAGGAACCGTTGATTTCCATAATACTTTCAGGCCTGTGTGAAGGGGAGCAGCGGCGGAACACGCACTGGCAGCAGGTTCAAGGGCTGCCAGCATCCATCCTTTGCTGCCGGAGATCACCACCTGGTCGCCCGCGGTACCGAGAAATTTTCCCTTTAAAACCTTGTTGATCCTGCCGAGAGCAGCCAATGGCAAGGCATTGTCAACCGTCACCTTCCGGAACTCCTTCTTTTCAGGGCAAAATACAAATGCCCCGGCGCTGCCATCTTCGCGAACCAAAAAGAGTCCGTCGGCACCCGTATTCTGAAAACTGCCGGCCACCACCTGGTCGCCAGGCCCTATCTCTGAAGCTTTTGGCGTGGATACCTGTGAAACTTTCTCAAGCAGTTCAACCCGGAAGGGAGGATAGTTGAACCGTGCAGAAAAACCTGCCGGCTTTGTCATATCGGCCCACGCGGAATCGCCGCGCCGTGCAGGCTCACTGCCTAATACCACGCGGTAATCGTCGATCAGGATGTCGGTGTGGCTGTTGTTCCAGAAGTAGATCTTGATCTTGTTTTCGGGTTTGAAGGTCATGGCGGAGAGGTCAAAAACACCAGTGATCTTAAACCAGCGCCCCCTGGGCACCTCCGGGTCGTTCACGCCGATCGACTGCCAGCAGGCGCTTTCGCCCTTGTCGTTGACGACGCTGAATACCATCGATCCCTTCACCTCGTTGGTCGTGGGAAAAACATAGATCCAGGCGCTCAGGGCCGCTGCCTTCATGTTTTCCATGCCTACCTCACGGATGGTCCGTTCAACCGTTACACTGTAGGCGTTCTGGCCGAATGCCTTCACGCTGTATTGCCCCGAATGTGCCTGTCCCTTCTTAAAACCATCGGGCATCGCAACCCCGGGGGCCAGTTCAAAATCATAGTAGAGGGTATGGGGCGGAAGCGTCGCTGCTTTTTTGGGATTTTCAAATTCCGACTCCGTTTCCGACGACAGCTTCACCTTGGCATGAAGGGGTATGTATTTCAGCCCCAGGGCGACCACGACAATGGAGACAAAAAGCAACAGGCTGAAGACCAGCAGTTTTTTCGATTTTTTATTCATGCAGTTCGGTTTAGCGTATCAGGATCAATTTCCGGCTTCCCTGGTAATCACGGGTATTCATGCGACAGGTATAGACTCCCGGGGCCAACTGGTGCCCGTTATCATCCCTGCCATCCCAAATTACCGAGTGTTCGCCAGCGGCAATGGAAGAAAGCTGCCATGACCGCAGCAGCAGCCCCTGGGCCGAATAGATCGCAAGCCGGACCTCTCCGGGATGTTCCAGGTCGAAGGGGATCGTGGTTTCGGTGGTAAAGGGATCGGGGAAGCAGGGTTTGAGGCCATGACCGGCAGTTGGTGCCGGGTTGCCTGCTGACAGGGGCCACCAAACATGCAGGGTAACCGGGATCACCACCTTGTTGTTGTAGAAATCGCCCGCCACCAGTTTGCAATGGTAGGTTCCCATGGCCAGCGAGGCGGTATGGATATTCAGTGCCACCGTGCCGGTATGGCCGTGGAAGAGGCTTCCCGCTGGGTTGGCCAGCGTGATCCACGAATCCGGCAGCCCCTGGTTGGTCACCTTGATGCTGCCGGGCTGCTCGTGGGGTAACACCCCGGAGCTGTCGCCCCGCAGGTCGTAAACCACAAACACATCGTCGGTAAAGGATTTCCCGATGGTTCCCGTAATAGTGGCAACTGCGGTTTCGCCGGGTTTCAGCACCCCCAGTCCGCCGGCGCTTTCGCCATGCCAGTGCAGGGAGGCTCCGTTGCCCGGCGTTCCCTGAAAAACCAGGTCACCCAGCGATCCCCCCGAAAAATTGGTTGCCCCCGTGACCATTACCCCTGGCGGGAAATCGAGTTTGACCTGTTTGATATATTCGTTGTCGGTACTCTGGTTGTGAACGGTAAACAGCCAATTGATCGCCTGGGCCGGCGTGAAGCCGGTGGCGCTGCAGGAAACGAAGGAGGCGGTAAGGTTATCGGTGTTCGCCGCCTTTTTATTGGCCGCAGTATCAAACACGATGATGTTGTACTTCAGCATCCCCCCGCCGGTATTTGTGATATGGATCGAATCCGTCACACTTTCCCCCTTTGCTATGGTCTTTTCAAAGGATGCCGGTGTGACCGAAAGGCTCGGAATGATCGCTTCGATAAGCGGCAGGGTGATGAAATCGACGAGACATCCATCCATACCGGCCGCAACGGAACCGTTTTTGTGATAGATCCAGGAAAAGGTGTGGTAGCCGGCTGCAACATGGTAGGTTTCCTTGCTCCAGGCAACGGTTCCGTCCCAGCGGCCCATTTCGAAATTGTCGATCTGGAATGCCATGTAGTCGTAGTTCCTGCTTCCGCTGGGGTCCTGTTCACAGGAGACCATCTTGTAAAAGCTGATATCGCCGTCGGTCAGCACCATCGCGGCGAGGTTCAGGACGCTTTCGGCATTGTCGGTGATCAGTCCCGAGAGGGCGCAGTAGTTCCCCTCGTATTTCACGCCGGTTTCCATCCGCCAGGGCCATTGACCCGAGGCGTACCAGGGAAATTTATTAAAATTCCCCGTTTCAAAATCCTCGACGATCTGACCCGAAAACAGGTAAACCGTATCGATACCGGAATAGCTGTTATTGGCAGTGATGGTTGACTTCAGTTTGTACAGATGCTCCGATGGCGCCTGGTTTCCTGCCGTGACATGAAACGTAAGGGTTCTGGAGGAATCGGGCCTGAACTGCTGGAATCCTGCCGAGCCGGCGTTGATGGTGAGGTTGGTATCGGCGGTGGTAAGATGAACGTTGACAAACGATGCCTTGGCGCTGCCGTCGTTGCGGTAGGTCACCTGCAGGTCGGCACTCTCGCCCGGGTCGGGCAGGCCGTTATCGCCATCAAGCAGTTGCGTGCCCGTTACATGAAACACCGGTGCGTGGGCAATGCAATCGATCGGCCGCTGGAATCCCCCCTCCTGTGAAAGTACATGCAGCATGATGGTAAAGGGGTGGTTGTCGGGCACCTGCGGCGAAACGACGAAGGAGAAGGCGTTTGGCAGGTTCAGGTTCTGTCCGCCGGTGATGATCGCGACATTTTCGGTGCTGTCGGTCAGGGTGATCCAGGGATCGTTTTTGGTGATCCAGAAACTGACATTATGGAGCACCTGGCTCCCGACATTCACCACGTTCAGCGAGATGTCGGCCGTTTCGCCGAACTCGATGAGGCTGTCGCCTCCCGAAACAATGGTCTGCGTGATCAGCAACCCGAACGAATTGAACAGCAGTGTTTTGGATGAAGATATATTGTTAAGGTCGGTGACCACGAATTTAATCGGCAGGTTCTGGTACGAATTGGTCGGCGTTCCCGTGAAATGACCGTCTTCGCTGATATCCATCTCGGGCGGAAAGCTGCAGGTGGTAAACTTATCCATCACGCCGCCCGCAATGGCGGGTGCGCTGTTCATCACCGAAAACTGGAAATTCTTGTTATCTCCCGACGACATCCCCCCGGTCCAGGCGGTACCGGCCGGGTAGAGCATATCGCCGTAATAGTATTCGATCGTTCCGTTCGGATAGATCTTGACGGCAAAGTTGACACTGGTGCCTCCCGGAAGGTTATAAAGCGATGCCTTCCACCGGATGACGGCATAATTGGCGTTGCCCTCAAACCACACCCCTTGCGCGAAAGCGGGATAGATGGCCAGGTCGGTCATGAAGGGGGCCAGGATGGCGGTTTGTTTGAACAGCAGCATCTTGTCGATGATATAGGGCCAGGTATAGGGCTGATCGTCGAAGAGGATATACCCGTCGGCATAGATATAGAGCTTACTGACGAATTTTTTATAAAAGGGAAAGTTGAAATCGAGGGTTTTAACGGCATAGCCGGTATTGTTGTTGGTGAGGGTCAGCTGCTGGGCCGTAACCGACGGGAAGGTCGCAGCCGCAACGGTTTCGGGGTAGTCGAGCCTGGCATCCCACTTATACGGCGGCGTGCCCCCCGTTGCCGCAAGCGTGGCGCTGTAGGGCTGGTAAAGCTGGGCCGGAGGCAGGGTGGCAATTGTGATATAGGGCTTGTTGAATCCCAGGGTGTAGTTCATGCTGAGCCTGGTGATATCGTTGTTCACCAGGGCAACGTTGTTGACAGGGTAGTTGGTGATGATCGGCGTGGTAGGCGTGTAATCGACCAGCGACCAGCCGACGATCTCGCCGGTATAGGCATTGGCTGGGTCGGTCTCCTGCACCTGCAGGAAATACTTAGCCGGCATGTTGTTGGCGATCTGGCTGATAAGCGGGGCGAGGTCAAGTCCGAATTCAATGGTTTTGTCGGCCTCCGTGGCGCCTCCCTGCATGTAGAGGTCGCCCCCCTGGTTGTTGAAGATGGGGAATTCGAGCGTGGCCGAAGGAACCGTTGCTGCCAGGTCGGTGTTCAGCCCGGCGGTGACCTTGATCTTGTTGCGCGAAGTATGTTTCAGGGTGACCTTCATGGTGAGGACCGGTGAGCAGGTGCTCTTCACGTCGAGCACATATACCGTGTGGTTCCAGATCCCGCCGTTTGTCGAATTGTCGGCCAGGTTCTTGTACATGGTATAGCAAAACCCCGAGTTGCTCCAGCCGGGACCGGCATAGCCGTTGGCAAATTTCAATCCCCCGATCTCCCAGTCGTGCATGTCGACCACCCCGTCGCCGTTGATGTCGATGTTGTTGGTGTACTGCCCGTCGTTGTTGAAATCGTACCGGATGGAATCGTTATAGCCGCAAATGGTCCAGGCATGCGAGGGGCTGCTTCCCCAGAAGGGCTGCACATACTGGCCCGAATAGGGGGTGTTGGGAGGAAGCACCGTTGAGGGCGTGCCGAAATACTGCCCGTACATATTGGCAACCCCGCCAACCGATGCCCCTTCGAGATGGTCGAGCAGCCAGTACTTCAGCGTTTGCAGTCCGTCGGGGGTGTCGACGCGGATGGCCTTCACCGAGTTGATGCGGTTGTGCATGCCGTTGTAATACATGTCGTAGCCCGATATCCAGCGGGTGTACCCGCCTGTGTTCTGCGCGCCGCCGTAATCGGAGATATTCATATTGCCGCATGCCCTGACGATCTCCCACGAGTCGAAAAAGCTGGCTCCCTGGTAGTTGTTCGCGTTATTCAGGAAATCCCAGGTAAAGTGCGACGGGTACTGCGTAGTGGTCTGGTTGGCCGCCAACCCCCGCAACCTGTCGATCTCGTAGGTGAAGTTAAAGGAGATCCCGGCCGACTGGCCGCATTCGTAGCCCGACTGAGCCGTGATCGGGCGGAAAAATGGCTGCGTGGAGTTGTCAACCTGGGAGGGCATCAGCGGGGCTTTTGAACCCTTGTAGGATTCGGGAAGTTTCAGTTTGGGCACCCTCGACAGCACAAAGAGTTCATCGGGCGTCAGGGAGGCTGGTTCAAGTCCCTTCTGGAAAGGAAGATCCTGTGAGATGGACCGCATTCCTGGAAAGAGGGCAAGGGCAGTCAAAAGCACGAGAACACATTTTTTCATGGCGCGGATCCCTTTGGTTCTCTACAAATTTAATGCTTTTTTTTCGATTGTTCGTAGCAATAAAACGCATCCAGCATCAGCATCGAATCGAGGGTGATCCTGCGGTCGTGCGCCTTTTTTGTGATCTGTGAAAACCAGTCAGGATTATTCCGGATATCGAAGATGATGTGGTTAACCGAATCACGGGAGCCCTTCCCGGATAAGTTATTGTAATTTGAATTAAAGATATAAGTTGCATCCTCGTTGATCGCCTCTTCCAGTGTCTGGCCCCGCTGGACGGCCTTTTTCACCATGAACCTGAACCAGCTCCGTTCATTCCGGATGACGTTTTCGATGCTGTCCACCTTCGGATCCTTCTGTTCCGGGTGAAAGGCCAGGTAGGCTTCATCGGCGAAATTCCAGAAGCCGCAGTGCAGGTTGATCTCCGAGACCATCACCAGCACAAGGTCGTATTGTTTCAGCCTGTTGCGCAGGTCCGATTTGTCGACACAGGCAGGAGGGTTTTGGTTCTGAAAGGGATATACTTTTTTATTATAGTACCAGTAATCCTGCGTTTTAAACAGCTTCCGGCCATAGCCTTCGATGATATTCAGGTAATAGCTGTCGGCAATGACCAGCACCTTCAGGTTTGCGGGGGGCCTGTTTTCAAAGGCGATCAGCGGGAAGGCGCCCCGGGTCGCCTTCATCGGGCAGGCGAGGTTGAGCAGGTCGCCGATATCGTTGTCGGTTCCCACGGGGGTTTCAGTTTCCAGGAGCCGTTTCGTCGTGAACCGGGGAAGCTGTTTTCCTGTCATTTTGCCGGCAACCCTGGCGAGTGTATCGACGGCCAGAGGGACACCGTAGAGGCTCCAGTGCATGCCGTAGCGCGGGAACAGGGGGTACCGTGCAGTATCCTTCATCTCCAGGAAATAGCTGTTCATATCGACAAATGGCAGTCCCAGTTCGCGGCTTCGCTGTAAATAGAAGGATAAATTGGAGGCAGAGGGCTTCCCGGCATGGAACCTGTCGGGGATGAATTCGGGATAAAAGCTGGCCTTGCCGGGCTCATAAACCAGCAGCAGCGGTATGTTGTACTTGTTGAGGCTGTCGGAAACATTTTTCAGCCGTGACAGTTTCTTATCGATGACCCGTTGCCCGATGAAAAAGTCGCCGTTATATTCGTGGATGTAATCCTCCTCGAAGAGGTATCCCTCTTTGCCGCGGATAAAGCCCTCGGCATGGATATTCCCGAACAGGGTATAGTCAACCTGGTTGGCGATGCGGACCAGGGAGTTGCGCAGCCCGGCATGGTCGTTCACCCGGGCGGAAAATTCATCCTGGAAAGAGGAGGAAAACCATGATCTCCAGGTAAACAGTTTCACCGACGGCAGGTCATGCAGCTGGAAATAACCGGTTAGCGGGGCCTCCCTGACCAGCCGGTTCCGGTAGTTCAGCGAGGAGGCTGCCAGTACAAGGAGCGTGAGAATCAGAAGGCAAGACTTGATGAGGCGCATAACAGCATTATGAATGTTCAATTTTCCTACCGGGCCGGTTACTCCTTTTGTGCTACAACCACCATGATATCATAGGTATTCAGGGCGATGTGCATCTTCCCGGGGATCAGGCTATATATTTTCCTCATGAATGCCGGCGATTTCTCACGGTTGAGGATAAAGAGCGAATAAAAGATCATCTTCAGGCTGCGCGAGACCGACGGGTAGGAGATATCGACCAGGCGGAACCCATTGATTGCAAGCAGCTTCGTGATCGACTTTTTATTAAAGTAATGAAGATGGATGGGAGGAACGATCATACGCCACTTGCGGCCCTGCATCCGCGGCAGCAACGCGCCGATATCGCCGGTGGTGATCACGATAAAACCGCCGGGGGAGATCGCGGATGAGACCTTTGCCACGACCTTCACAGGGTCCTGCAGGTGTTCGATGACATCCCACATGAACACCGTATCGAACGGGCGGCTGTGATGATACGACGCCAGGTAATCCCCGCAAACCGCATCAAGGCCAAAGGTTTTCCTGGCATAGGCGGTGGCTTCAGCGGCGATGTCGATGCCGGTGTATTCAGCCTGTAACTCCCGGGTAACCACCTCGCCAAAAAAACCATAGGCGCATCCAATTTCAAAGATCCGCTTGAGTTTTTCCGCAGGGATGAACTTTGCGGCACTCTTTAACCTCGCCCTGAAGTTGTGCTGCAGTTCATCCTTATCCCGCACATAGTCATCATAGGCATCTCCCTTGAAGTACTTTTCAGAATAGATCGCAGCGAGTTCCTGCTGGCCGATTTCAAGGTTGGCCGTAACAAACCCGCAGCCCGCGCATTTCAGCAGCGTTTGATCGTACAGGGTTTGCTGATCCAGGCTTCCGCAAATGATACATTTCTTCATCCTCTGTATTTTTATTCAGTCTTATCATTCAGCCCGACCTGTTCCTCTACCACGTAAAGCGGCCTGTTTTTAGTCTGCAAAAATATCTTGCCGATATATTGCCCGATGATGCCGATGGCAAACAGCTGCATCCCCCCCAGCAGGGTGATCAGTGCGATAATGGTTGGCCAGCCCAGCACCCCGATTCCTTCAAAGACCCGCTGGATAATCACGATGATAAAATAGATAAAGCTGATCAGCGAAATGACCAGGCCGAGCATGGAGACATATTCAATGGGCCTGGTTGAAAAGGAGAGCAGCGAGGTGATGGCAAGGCTCATCTGCCGGCGGAAGTTATATTTCGTTTTTCCCGAAAACCGTTTGCCTGATGCAACCAGCACCTTTTCGGTCGGTAGATTCAGCGAACCCATGATGAAGGTAAGACTCGGTTCGATCTCCCTGTATTTCAACACCTCATCAATGGTCTTCCTGGAGATGATCCGGAACATGCTCGTATTAAAATCCATCCGCACATCCGACAGGTTCGAGATGATATGGAGAAAAGCGCGGGAGACCAGGTTCCTCAACGCCGATTCGTTTTTTGTCTCCTTGACCCCGTAAACAATATCATACCCCGACCTGATCATTTCATAGAGCAGCGGGATATCCTCCGGTTCGTCCTGAAGATCGCCATCCATGATCACGGCGTATCTGCCCGAGGATGCCTGTAAACCGGCAAATACCGCAACATGTTGCCCGTGCGAACGCGACAGCTTCAGGAATTTCACCCTCCCGTCGGATTCATGTTCCCGTCGCAGCACCCTGATCGTATCATCCCTGTTGAAATCGGTCACAAAGATAATTTCGAAGGTATGGTTCATCGCGGTCAGCGTTTGTTTCAAACGGCTGGTCAGCACCGGGATGTTGGATGCCTCATCCCTTACAGGTACGATTACCGAAAGGTCGTTGATCTTCATTTCTTCAGTGTTTCTAAAAATTTCGAATATTCATGCCATTCCCCGATATCGGTCCATGAGCCCTGGCTGACGGGAAAGACGCCGATCCTGCCATTCCGTTCCTTTACCTTTTCGATCAGCTGGGTAATATGAAAGAAGGTGTTTTCTGGGATTTCATCAATCAGGCCCGGCTCCATGAGATATACGCCGCTGTTGATCATAAAGGTCAGTTCCGGTTTTTCATCCAGCGACGTCATCAGGCCGTTCTGGCTTGTTTCGAGCACCCCGTAAGGAATTTTATAATGCATCAGTGCGGCAACGATCGTGATTTCATTTTTGTTCTGCACGTGGTAATCATAGATCTCGCGGAAATCCTGATCCACGAGGATATCGCAGTTGGAGATAAAAAAGGTGGATTTGATCCTGCCTTTCAGCAAAGTCAGGCTTCCAATGGTTCCCAGGGGTTTTTCCTCCTGGAAATAGCCTATGGAATAGTGGCTGATACGGAGGTCTTCGAAATAGCTTTTGATCATCTCCGCCTTATAGTTTACCGAGATATAAAACTCCTTGCATCCGAAGGAGTTGAACTTGTCGATGATGGTTTCCAGGATGGTCTTCTCCCCCACCGGTAACAGTGGCTTGGGAATAATGTTGGTCAATGGCTTCATCCGTTCACCCTTCCCGCCCGCCATGATAACGACCGGCAGGACGATCTGGCGGTTATCGATTTTATCGGCCAGGGAGAAGACATCATTCCAGAAATAGATATTCACCAGGTTGTTCTCCTGGTCGACCACCGGCATGCACTCCATCCTGTGATGCAGCATCCTCTCCTTGATCGACTGGAACGCCTCCCCCTCCCTGGCCACGGATATCTCCTTGCGCATGATCCCGGCAATCTCGGTGCCCAGGGGGACCTTGTTCACGATGGCCCGCTGGATATCGCCGATGCTGAGCAATCCCCTGAAACGGTCATCCTTGATGACGATGAGCAGTTTGACCCGCTCCCGGTCCATCTTTTTCACGGCCGACAGGATGTCATCCTCAAGGCTGATAATCAGGTTCTGAATACGTTCTGCAATTTCCTTTTTCATTCGGGTTCTTTTTATACTGTTTACTGCCCTTCGATACAGGCTGGCTTCGGTTCAATGGTTAAAACGTCTATAAATAATAGATAATGCCTTCGGGGCTGATCATATCCGAGATCCTGATGCTCCTGATATCGATAGACGGGGACTCAATGGTGAAAATGGTGGCGGCAGTATTCTTTTTGGTGTTATAGATGGAGAACTCCACAAAGTTCCCGGGGTCAACCTCGCCCTTTATATGGCTGATCTGAATCTTCGCCTTTTCGGTTGGCGAAGCATCCTCCCGCCTGAATGAAACGGAGAAATGTTTACATTTTGAATAATAGACCAGGATAAGCCTGTTCGACAGGTGGCTTACCACCGAATCGTTGACCCAGGGGGATTCAAGCTGGGCCAGCACCAGCATGGCATCATCCGTTTTGACAGCCTGGCGGTAAACCACCATATAACCGGGTGAGCCGGGAGCCTTTACGGCCTTGAGGAATTCCCTGTTATCCCTGATCATGTTCTGAAGCATCTTCGATTTGCACAGGATGTAATAGGTCCACTGAAATCCCTGCTCCGTGATTCCTCCCGCCATATAATGGTTGTTGTTCCATAGCTGCTGTGAATATATGTTGGAGGAGGAGGGGATGTTTCTGAATTCGTCAGACTTGATCAGTTCGTCAACGACCCGCATCCTGATGTTGGCCTGATGGACATCCTGTGCAATATAATAATTGGAGAAATCGGTCAGGAATGAACAAATTACAAATCCGGAGGAGATCACCAGGACAAACAAATGCCTAACCAGGGTGTTGCTTTCGGTTAACTTCAGGATCATTGCACACACCAGCGAGATAAACAGCACCACGCCAAACAGGGAGTAAAGGGCGGTAATGTAGCCCAGCATCCCCTGGGTCATGGCATAAAAGGTGTATTTCTGCGTAAGGGCCAGCGGGATGTGCGGAAAAAAGGTTACCAGAACCGCCAGCACTGATCCGACCAGCAGGATCTTCCAGGGGATCTTCGGGATACTTAACAGCATATAGTAACTCACAAACAATACCAGGATCGATTTTACAATCCATTCAACCCGTGCGTGAAAAAACAGGTAGGGCACCACATTGCGATAGCCCTCAGTCAGTTCCGACTTGTCGAGAAAGAGGTTGTGGTGCGAAATATACTGCGTCAGCGGAAAGGCGCTGTTCGAAAGGTACCACAGCACCTGGAAAAAGGTGCTTATCTTGACATTGTTCCCCAGCATGGTGGTGCCTGAATATTCCGAAGGATGGATCCTCCCGTAAATGACATAGGCTAATCCGTAGGCAATCACCACCAGGAGATAGGGAAGAATCTGCAATGCCGACCTCCTGATCAGCAGCCAGCCTCTGTTTCCCCCTGTTACGTTTACATAGATGATCGCCAGGGATGAAAAGCAGAAAAAGAGGATATAGGCCTCATAAAACAGAAGCCCCAGTCCGAACATCAGCGCTGAACCAATCAACAGGTAAAGTTTCCCGGTTACCTGGAAACGATGGAGCAGCAGGTAGGAGGTCAGGATGAGGGAAAAGGAGAAGGAAAAGTAAAAGGGATAGTTGAAAAACAGGCTTGTATGATGGGTATACTGGGCAATGACAAAGAACAGCAGGACATACAGGCTTGAAACCTCCTTTGACTTTGTGACAATAACCACGATCTTATAAAAGAGGAAGAGGCAAAACAAGATCGGAACGACCTGGAAAAGCTTTAAAACAAACAGGTTGTCAACTTCGTAGGGTAAATTGTGAGCCAGTCCGGTTAATTTGAAATAAAACCTTCCCGACATTTCTGCCATGTACTTCACAATTTCAACCTCTTTGCCAAACCGGGTGTTGATATAATTCCCCATATCGTCGGCCGACCCGATTCCCGCTCCGAAAAGGGGAAATACCGTGATAATGGCGATGATCACCAGGGAGAGATAATAGAAAACCCGGATGTTTAAAGGGGTTTTATGGTTCAGAACAAAGGCTGTAATTTTTTTTAAATCCATCGTTTGATATTTTTCGTAATATTTTTCTTACATACTGATATTCAGCGGATCTTATACACTCGCCTCGTTAAAACCTGAAATAAATAAAGGGGCTGAATCCCGAGGAGGAAATGGTCGCCTCGTTCAGGATAAACAGGAGGATGGCGATGACCGAAAAGGCCACCATCAGCCTGTTACCGGGGTTTGCATACAGTTTTCCGATCCATGCCTCAACCGTTTTAAAGCCTCCCCAGAAGGAGAAGAAGATGGCCACGGCCAGCACGGTCCAGAACTTGGGGTTGAGCCATACCGTATTGTCGCCTCCCCTGAAAATGAAGAGCCGCCTGGCCAGGTACCAGGCGTCGCCGGGGCTTTGCGCCCTGAAGATAAGCCAACCGATCATCAGCAGGAAAAAGGTGAGGGCGATGGCGGGGATCTTCCCCGACCGCTTCAGGTATTTTAGCAGGAAGAGCCTGTCGGCAATGAGGAAGACTCCCATGTAGGCGCCCCAGATCACGAAGGTCCAGGCGGCGCCATGCCAGAAGCCGCACAGCAGGAAGGTCACCGTGGTGGCGACCAGGTAGATGACCTTGTCGGCGCGCAGGCCGAGATAATGCTCTTTGGGCAGCCGGCGCGAGGTGGCATAGGCCAGCGGCAGGAAGATATAGTCGCGGAACCAGAACGACAGGGTCATGTGCCAGCGGCGCCAGAACTCGGTGATGCTTTGCGACACATAGGGGAAGTTGAAGTTCTCGGGAAGGCTGAAACCCAGCATCCGCGCCAGTCCGATGGCCATGTCGGTATAGCCCGAGAAGTCAAAATAGATCTGGAAGGTGTAGGCAATGGCCCCGATCCAGGCAAGGCCCGTGGAGAGCCCGGAGGGGGGCAGGGCGAAGATCTCGTTAACCGTCACCCCCAGCACGTCGGCAATCAGCACCTTTTTCGAAAGCCCGATGATGAACCTGTAAAAACCTGTGAGACGCCAGTCGGTATTCTCCTGCGCCTCCCGGCCGGCAATCTGCCCTGCAATCTGTCCCGGCCTTACGATCGGGCCCGACATCAGCTGGGGGAACATGAAGATGTAAAGGGCGAAATCCTGTAAGTTTCCGAAGGCAGGATGGCGTTTTTTGTAGACCTCCAGGGTGTACGACAGTTTCTGGAAGGTGATAAAGGAGATCCCGAGAGGCAGGGCAATCTTCGTCCAGGCTGCTGGTTTCGACCCGATCCACCCCAGCATCACGTGGAGCTGGTCGGCAAAGAAATTCATGTATTTGAAATAGAGCAGCAGCGCCAGGTTGAGCATCACCGAGAGCCAGAAGAGCCGGCGCCGCGACTGGTCCTCTTTCAGGCTCATCTGCCTTACAAGAAAGAAATCTACGACGACGGAGGCCATGAGGATAAACACGAATTTCGGTGCGCCCCAGGCATAAAACAGGATGCTGGCAAACAGCAGCAGCCAGTTTTTATAGCTCCTGTCGATCAGGTAATAGGCGACCAGGAAAAAGGGCAGAAAATAAAGTAAAAACAGGCTGCTGCTAAAGATCATGGGTCAGTGATATTTTGCTAATCGTAACAATTCACAGTTGTATAAGTTGGTGGCTTCGGCCCTGACGGCGGCCTCCAGCGAAATATTTTTCTCCTTTGCCTTTTTCCTCAGATCCTCCATGGCAACGGGATTCCTGTGCAACGCCTCCACAAACCTGCGGTTCGGCGTTTTCCAGGGGTAATAATACTCGTAGGCCCTGTCCACAAAACCGAATCCCAGGTTGCCATAACCGCCATTGGTCTGCATCAGGATGACCACCTCATGCCGGCTGATGGCGCTGTCGAGATTGATCTGCGCGACATTGGTAGGCCTGGTATTCTGCTCGGGATAGACCTCCTTGTCGTAATACCACATATCCTCCCGTTGAAAGGTGTTTTTGATGATGCCGTTGTAAAACCAGTACCAGTAGAAGCTGTCGCTGACAAAAAGCACCGAGGGCTTGGGTGCCGTGCCGGCATAGACGTGATGGAACACGGGATAGGTCATCACGGGCACCGGGTTTTTCCAGATCAGGTTCAGCACACGGTCCATGTCGTCGTCCTCCTTGCGCGCCTCCTTTTCCTCGACGAGGCTGTCGATGACCATGTGGGGCAGGGTCCTGTTCAGCTTAACTTCAAGATACCGTATCAGCGAGTCGGCGCAGAGAAAGGCACCGTAGCAGCTCCAGTGAATGCCTGTTTTCGGGTAGAGGTTCCGGCGGGAGGTATCCTTCAGGCTGACCAGGTATTGGTTGAAATCAACGATGTCAACCCCGTTTTTCTGCAGCTGGCTAACATAGTAGCCATAGTTGGTGGCGCCCTTTTTTAACGGCAGAAAGCGGTCGGGTATGCTCTCCGGGTAATAAAATGCCTTTCCGGGGGCAAAAACAACCAGGAGCCTGATCCCCTTTTTCTGCCAGAAGTAATCCTTCAGGAATTTCACCCTGGCAACCTTGTCGTCGATATATCTTTTTCCTACAAAATCGGTTCCCAGGTAGGCGGCGATATGCGTATCTGCCTGCAGGTAATTGTTTTTCCCGATGACCATCCTGGCGGCATGCGGGATGGAAAAAAGAGAAAATTCACATTGGTTGAACACCCGGGTTAACTCGTTGTGGAAACCGATATTCTGTTCCAGGTAGGCCGTTAGTTTCGACTGGTATTCCCCCGTTTTGAAGTCATGCCGCGTAAACCCGGGCTTTACCGGCGGCTCGAAATAGCCCTCAAGCCCCCTGGAGTTGATAAACCCGAACTCCTTCTGCACCGCTGAACCGGCAAGCACAAACAGAACCATGAAAAGGAGAACATTTTTTATCCAGGTCATCGTACCGTCGTTTGATGCATATTATTTGCCGGGGGTTAACGTCAGTTTATTTTTTCAGCAGTGAAGGGTCTCTAAAAAAAGTTATTTTCAATAAGAATCCTGTTCCCTTGATCATGCGGTTCATTTAACCACAATGGCACAATGATTTACACAATGTTCACAATGAGATTCCTTGTGTGCATTGTGCCCTCTTTGTGTCATGGTGGTTATATTTTAATCCTGTCCATAAAATCAAACAACCTCATAACGAATCTGCAAAGTTAGCAGAAAAAAAACTTCCTCCTGCCGTGATCTCCTGCCTATTCAGCCGGGTCAAACACCGTGATTTCAAAATCATCGATCAGCACCTGCTGCTCGCCCCTGTTCCAGAAATAGACCTGCACCGTGTTGTTTTTATCGTCGAAGAAGGGGGTCATGTAATCGATCGAAACCCTGTTCCAGCTAACGGGCTTGAGATTGGCCTTGCCTACTTCCAGCAGGCGGTACTTATAGGCCTTCCCCTTCTGGTTGCAGGTGATAACCAGCGAACAGGCAACCTCTTCGGGTTTGCAGGTGAAGTAAACCGAGGCGGTTGCCCTGATCCAGGCAAAATCCCTTTTGGCAACATCCTTGTAAGGCAGGTTGATCCCCGGCGAAAACTCCAGCTTCCGGCTCATCCGCAGTGCGTAATGGCCTGTATTGGCCGTATCGGCGCAGTAATTCCCGGGGTTGCCCGGGTCGGTCTTTTCAAAGTCGTACAGCGCCAGGGTCCTGGAGGTATAGTGTTCGGGGTCCTGCAGGTATTCGCGTTCATCGATCACCCCCGAGGGCTCCAGGTAGAGCCTGTCGGTGGCGTTCACGGTGGTTTTTCCGAACATCCGCCAGTAATAGGCTTTCGACATCCGCGAGGAGTCGATGATAAAATGCATGTATTGCCAGGTCTGGAACAGGCTCAGCAAAACCAGCAGCATCATCACGCCAAGCAGGGGCCACCTGACAGCCGCCACCTGCTTCGAGATCAGCTGCACCAGGGCGGCCAGCGGGAATGCCAGCAGCAGGTAGGCCTCCATCATCGAACGCTGTCCGAGGCTGCCGCCGTACCACCAGGTCGGCCAGCTGGCGGCGATCAGAAGATGCACCGCGAAAAAGAGGAATACCGCCAGGAAGATGGAACGGAATTTCACGAAAAGCGGCCAAAATCCAGCCACGGCGAAGATCATCAGCGGGGTATAGACAAGCCATCCCTTTTTATAGGAAAAGAGGAAGTTCTTCAGGTAGGGGGCGATCCATTCCAGCTTCTCCCCCTTTTCATAACTGTAGTAAATCCACCTGCCGGAATGCAGCTTCCAGTAAAGCATCTGCAAACCCACCACCAGCATCATCAGGGCAATTGACGCCAGGATCGGAACAATGTTTTTTCCTGCCAGCCGGAACTTGTCGCGCCAGGTTCCCGTCCACAGGCCCCACAACAACGGGATCAGCACAATGACGATGGCCGTCGGCCTGATCAGGGTGGCCAGGCCGCAGAGGAGGCCGGTGAACAGCAGGTACCGCCACTGCTGGTCTTCATGCCAGCGGATGGTAAACCACACGATCACCGCAAAGAGGGTGAAGAGGTAATTATGCGGCATGGTGCCGTCAAAAGCGGTGAGTTCGAAATAATTGGTGCCGAAAACCAGCAGCACCATGGTCATGGCGACCACGCCGCCGGTAAAAAAACGGTGCAGGATCTTCCTCAGGAACCAAAGACCTATGACGGTGTACACCAATCCCCCGCAGGCAATGGAGAGCTGGTAGGGCAGGGTGAAGCCGTCGGGCGAATAGCCTGTGAGATGGGCGAGCACCTGCCCGCAAAAATAAAAGGGGCTGTACATGATGGCCATTCCCATCGGGTATTTCATCACGTAGTCGCCGCCCGGGCCCAGGTAGGCCTGGTAAAACCCGATGGTAGGATGATAGGTGTCGAGAATTTGCTGCACCCAGGCAAAATTCCTGATCCCCAGGTCATGGTGGATGAAGGTGGCCGGCAGGTAGAGATAATAACCGAAAACGTCCCAGCTCAAAACCGAGATGACATCATGGGTGTTGAACCGGGGCAGCAGCAGACGGTTGAGGATGATGGCCAGGGAGATAAAGCCGAACACGGCAAAGGAGATTCTCTGTTGGCTGTTATTTTTCATTCGGTAGGGCGTTTAAGGCTGCAAATCTAATTTAATTCCAGCTATACCTGTATTTTATATGAAGGTCATCCACATATAACAGGCCGTGTTTCGGGTTGCGGATATAAATATTGATGAGCATGCTGGAATCGGTCACATCGGGGATGATAAAGGTTTTGCCCACCTTCGACCAGGTCATCGGCTTTGTCACCAAACTGTCAACCGGCTGCTCATCACTGAATAGGATGTCGGAGCCCCTTTTCAGCGAATAGCAGAGGGCGGAGCCGGTGCCTGCCGTGCCGGGTTTAATGGCCCACACCTCCACCTCCATCGTTTTAGGCCATGGATGGCCGAATTCGTCGAGCCTGATGGAAAACAGGGGTGTCTGCCCACCCTTCTCCCGGGCGGCAATGCTGTACTGGCCCGACCGCGTAAAGAGCATGGAGGGCCTGACAACCGGCGACAGCGCCATGTTTTCAAAATCGTTCTCATACAACCGCACCTGGTTATCCTTAGCAATGATCCCTGCACGACCGAGCGAACGGGAAAAATGGTCCCAGTCCCAGGTTGAACCGTAATAACACCGTTCAAACCGGTACATGGCCAGGGTGTAACGCTGCGTGTAATAGGCCGAAAGCAGGATGACAAACAGCAGGAGGGAACTTACGGCAAAGCTGCGCACCCTGAAAAGCTCCGTGGCGAGATAACCAAAGGGCACCGCCAGGAGGGTGTAGTATTCGATATAGGACCGCTGCCCGTTACAGCAGCCAAAATACCACATCTTCCAGGAGGCGCAGACCAGGGTCAGCAGGGCGAAAACCACGGCGATCACCAGGGCGTTGCCCCTTTTACGATAGAACATCATAAAAATCCCTGCCACAAAAAAAATCGTCATCGGCACATAGGGAAAGAGCCCGTTCACCGGGGAAAAGAGCACTTCGGCGATTTTCGGATGGCGCCAGTTGGTAAATCCCTCTCCCTGGTACGAGAAATGGAGCCAGTGGCCGGAGAGATATTTCCAGTAGACCATTTGTGGCACGGACAAAAGCAGGATAATCCCCGAGAATACCAGGATTTGCGAAGGTTTCAGGAAATTTTTCACCCGTACGGTCCACTCGCCCGGCCGGGCATCCCAGGTAAAAAACAGCAGGGCAAGCAGGATGTTGGTGGGGCGGATCAGCACCGCCAGCGACAGGCTGAGGCAGAGCAGCAGGAAAAGCCGGCCCGAGGGCAGGAGCTGGTATCGCTTCAGGGTGTATAGAAAAAGGGCGAAGAGGAAAAAGGAATAGACATGCGACATCAGCCCGTCGAGCAGGGAATAGATGAACAGGTTGGTGCCCAGGAATACCAGGGTGATGACAAAAAATCCGATCGCGGACTTGAAATAAAAGTCGAGGAACTTCTTCAGCAGCCACATGCCGAGAACCAGGTAGATCACGGCAGCCAGGCTCATCATGCGCATGTAGAGCATGGAAAAGCCGTTTTCGTCGTCAATGCCCGCAACGCGCGAAACCAGCGCCGCCGTGAAAAAGAGGGGCGACACCATCAGCGCAACGCCGTAAGTGTATTTTGTGTCGAGCTTGTTGGTTACCGTGTCGATACTGAACCCTCCCCCGGTGGCGATGTCGAGATCGGCGGGCATCCTGCGGGTATCGAAATGATAAAAAAAGGTGGCCGGCAGGTAGATATAATAGCCGGCCCGGTCGGACCAGAGTTCGTTGCGGTCGGTAAAACGGGTGGAATCCTTGTGGAAAAACCAGGTCAGCGCCAGGGAGGCGCAGAACAGGAGATAAAAATACCAGTTTCCGTTATTTCGCAGTTTATTCAATGACAGGGTTGTTTTTCAGGGTACTTTTTTTATTAATCACAATAAAAGCAATTATAATCATGCAACCTTCCGTTCCAAATAATAGTGTAATCTCAAAAGAAACTGAGCACTTTTTTTTCCTAACTCTACTTTCTTTTGCTGCCATCAAAAGAAAGTAGCAAAGAAAAATCACCGCTGCATGAAAGTCACTAAAAATCTTCGTCATTCGCTAAACTGCGGAAACTCGTCGCTTCGCTCCTCGGACAGTCCGCAGTTTAACGCTCATTCCTCGATTTTCTTAACGTGACTTTCATGAGGCGGCCAGCCTGCTTAGCCTGCGTTTACGTAAAATTGTAATCAATAAAGATTAATAATTTCATATGATCATATTTATTTTTTTCGGGCCATATGGAATATCCATGAATGATCATTCACGGTTTGCATGAACTCTGATTCTTATGGATATTTCATGTTCCATGTTCCTCCTGTTGTCAATGTCCCCCCTTCGTATCCTTTCCCGGCCGGTAAAGCCTGATATCAATGTCATCCACCAGCATTTCGCCCTTTCCCCGGTACCAGAAATAGACCTGGACGACATCCTCCCCGTCGGGGGCGCGGGGAATCCGGTAGTCCATGGTTACGCGGTTCCACTGGTTTGGCTTCAGGTTCTCCTTTTCAAGGGCCATGAACATATATTTGAAATTGACCCCCTTGCGGTTGCAGGTGGCCACCAGGCTGCATTTAAGATCGCGCGGCGGACAGGAAAACCAGACATACCCGGTAATCCGCAGCCAGGTTGAATCGCCCGGTTTCAGCTCCCTGAATTTCATCCATAGGCCGGGGGAATAGGGAACCCACGACCTCATCCGGAGCGACTGTTTTCCCCGGTGTCCCAAATCCGCCAGGTGCGAGGCTGTATCGGCAGGATTACCCCATTCAAAATCCTGGTTCACCAGCTGTTTTGAGGTTAACCCAACGGTATCGGTCATCTGTTCCGCCTCATGGAGTTCACCCTGCTTCCGGCTGATCTCCAGCGACCGTTCACCAAGCAGGTAATTAACCCCCACAAAAATCCCGAGCAGGGCGACAGCCGTGGCAAAAACAGCGAATATCCGTGAAAACGAAGGGGTGGCAATCTCTTTCAAAATAAAGCGGGATTATTGACCGATTCAAAGATAAAAACAATTTCATTCAATCCTGATGCGGATATCATCGACCAGGAAGGTCCTTTTCCGGGTATTCCACAGGTAGATCTTCAACGTGTACCCGGGATCGTTGAGCCAGAGGGGAACGGCAAACGACAGGGTCACCTCATTCCACCGGCCGGCCTTTGTCAGCGACCTGTTGACCGGCTGCATCTTATAAAGCCAGGGAAGATGTTTGTCATCCTCGATGGAGGCCACCAGGAAGGCATTGGTTGAATCGGACACATAGGGGTCGAGCCATAACCGTGCGTTGACACGGTGGATGTTACCCTCAAGGATTCCTGTCATGCTGTGGGTATAGATCCCGCAGAATTCATAGCGGTTGTCGACCATGGCCGAGAAGTTCCGGGAGTGACTCCAAAGGCTCGTCCTGACCACGGCCGGTTCAAAGGAGTCGTTCTCAAAATCGTTGATAAAGGTATAGCTATCCTTTGAAAAATGCAGGATTCCCGCCTGGTCAAGACGCGATTCATACATATCCCAGTCCCATACCGACCCCGTGTACCAGCAACTGTGGTGGATCAGCAGGAGGTTGTAATAGCTGAACCCAACGAGTAACAACACGATCATGTATCTGACAAACAGATTTTTCAAACGGGCGATTTCCGCGAGGATCGTGCCAAACCCAAGCGAGAGAAGGGCATAATACTCCACAAAAGGCCTTGATCCGTAGCTTCCGCCAAAAAACCACATGTGCCACGACCCTGAAATATAGGCCACCAGGGCAAAGGTGAGCAGCAGCAGCAGCCCGTTCGGCTTTCGCCGGAGGATCATTAAAACTGATCCTGCCACAAAAAATAATACCATCGGGTTATACAGGAACAGGCCGTTGAAGGGCGAGAAGAGCAGCGGGAGGATGACCGGGTTTTTCCAGTAGAAAAATCCTTCGGCGCCATAGGAATAGTGAAGAAAACTGCCCGAGACATATTTCCAGTAGATAAGCTGCGGCAGGAAAACCAGGAACCCTAGGACAAGAAAGGTCAGCAGGAATTGCGGCTTTAAAAAGATGCGGATCCTGCGCATGATCTCGTTGGTGCCCGTTGCATCCAGCAGGAAAAACCAGGGCAGGATGATCAGGTTGGTCGGGCGGACCAGGATGGCCATGGAAACCACGAGGCTGATCGCGGCAAATACCGCTAGCGATGGCTTTTCCCTGGCAAGGAACTTTTTGATCAGGAACAGATAAAGGGTGAAGAGGAAAAAGGAGTGGACATGCGACATCAGTCCCTCGAACAGGCCGTAATAGTAGAGGTTGGTCCCTACGAGGATAAGCAGCGTCGCGACATATACAATAAACCTTGAAAAATAACTTCCCAGGAAGCGGGTCAGGAAAAAGAGCCCCAGCACCAGGAAAAATACCGGCGGGATGACCGCCATATGCTGGTAGAAGTCGGAAAAACCATCGGGCTGCAGGTCGAAGCTTTTGGCGATCGCGTGGGTTACCAGGAAAAACGGGGTCCACAGGATGGCCACGCCGCAGGTCATCTTGTTGACGATCTTTCCTGTTTTATAATCGAGGATAAATCCCTTGTAAAGTGTGTCGCATTTGTGCGGAAACCTGTTGACATCCCAGCCGTAGATAAAGGTGGCTGGCAGGTAAACATAATAGATGCTCCTGTCGGAGGCGAAAACTCCTGTACCCACCGCCTTCCCGTCCTTAAAGGTAAGCCGGAAGGCCAGCGCCAGGCACACCGCGAAGACTACCGTAAACAACAGCAGGTCGGAAAGGAGACGCTTGTTGATAAAAGCCTTCATGAGGAACGGTTTGGTTTGCAGAGGAGGATCTCAACATCATCGATATAGCAATCCTGGTCGCCATAGTTCATAAAATAAACCTGGAAAGTATCCGCGGGATCGACGGGGAAGGGTACCAGGTAGGTCATCGACACCCTGTTCCACCGGCGGGGGTAAAACCTGTCGGCCGAGAGGTCGGTAACCTTGTACTTGTAAGGAACTCCCTTGCGCACGCAGGTGATCACCAGGAAGACCTTGTTGGCGGCGGCCGGGCAATTGTAGTAAAAGTAACCCGTTGCCCTCACCCAGCTTGAATCGCGGCCGGTGAGCTGCCCCACGGGCATGGTAACCCCGGGGGAAAAGGCGTTTTGCCTGTTCAGCAGCATCCCCGACCTCCCCGAATGCGCCTTTTGCGCAGGACCCTGCGTGTTCTCAAAATCATACGATGCCAGCCTGGTGCAGGTCAGCCAGGAAACATCCGGGAGCGAGTCGGGGGGCGCCGGGATATCGGTTTCCATCATCCCTTTTGCTTTGTCTGACAGGGAACACCTGCCGAATGTTGCGGCGTAGCAGGCCCGCGTCATCCGGGCCGGGAGCAATATCTTCTGGCTGAACTGCCATGTCTGGAACAGGTTCAGCATTACCAGCAATAAACCTATGCACAGCAGCGCAATCCTGGTTTTATGGGAACGTGTAAAAGCCCATTCGACAAGGAATCCCAGCGGCAGGGCGAGCACGGCGCAGGTTTCAACGAGGTTCGGGTAGCCGAAGCTCTCCCCGAACCACCATGCCGGGTTGCTCCCGGCCCAAACCAGCGATACCAGCAGGAACAGAAAGATGGCGCTGAAGAGCTGCCTCTGTTTTCCGGCCATAAAATAAAAGCCTGCGAAGGAAAACAGGATCAGCGGGGAGTAGATGAGCCAGCCGTTTTTAACGGAAAAGAGCACCCTGCCAAGGTTTGCCGGGATGACCGGGAATTGCGACTTTACCGCATCCCCGTAATAAAAGGCCGATCCGCCATCGGTAAACCACGAAAATTGACGCAGTGAAAAAAAGGCTATAAACAGTCCTGCCAGGAAAATCAACTGCCACCGGCTTTTTTGTCCGGCATCCTTCCATGTTTCCACGAACTGTTCCGTGAGGGATCTGTTTTGATCGTTATCCTTAAACCAGGAAAGGGCGGGAACCAGCAGGATAAACACCGCCGGGGCGCTGATCACCGCGATAACGGTCATCACGGGGACCATGAACAGCAGTGGGATCCAGCTTCTGTCCCTTTGCCATCGCCGGTTCAGGAAGATAACCGCGGGCAGCAGGGCAAACAGGATTACGTTGGTGCTGGCACCGGCAAGAAACAGCTGCCAGGTGCAGTTGGTGCCGGTAAGAAGGAGCAGTGCGGTAACGGCAACCACCTTTGGCTTGAAATAATCCGAAAGGGAACGCCACAGCAAAAACAGCCCGGCCGCCAGCGGCAAAATCCAGAAAATAAAAGTTGGCAGGATGTCGATTCGGGCAAGCAGTATGACCATAACCATGGATCTTTCAGTGCTGATTTCCTTGACAACCGGCTACCCGCGTCATTTTCCGGATACCAGGTATTTCCTGTCGAAAATGTTGTATTTCATCATGCACCAGATCGCGCGAAACCCATCCTTCATGCCGATCTTTTTCCCCTCTTCGTAAGTACGGCCATAGTAGGAGATTCCCACTTCGTATATCCTGATGTTGGGGAAACGGGCGATTTTCGAAGTGACCTCCGGTTCAAAGCCAAAGCGGTTTTCCTTAAAGCGGATCTTTTTCAGGTATTCGGCGCGGAAGAGCTTGTAGCAGGTCTCCATATCCGACAGGTTCAGGTTTGTCAGGATATTGGAGGTGAAGGTCAGCAGCTTGTTGCCGATGGAATGCCAGAAAAACAGGATGCGGTGCGGGCTCCCGCCCATGAAGCGCGAGCCGTAGACCACATCGGCAAAACCGTCGAGAACGGGTTTCAGCATTACGTTGTATTCGGCAGGGTCATATTCGAGGTCGGCATCCTGGATGATGATGAAATCGCCCGTAGCCTCCCTGATGCCGCGATGCAACGCGGCCCCCTTGCCCATGTTTTTTTGCTGGCTGAACAACCTGATACTGGCCTGCGGATGCTCCCGGATATACTGCTCAACAACAGCGACGGTATCATCACTGCTGAAATCGTTCACGATGATGATCTCCTTTTTCACCTCTTCCATCAGCCCGACGGCCAGCACTTTGTCAAGGATGCGATGGATGGTTGCTGCTTCGTTGTAGGCCGGAATTAAAATACTTAAGGTGCGCGACTCCATAGTGACAGATCAAAAGGCAAAAATACAAGAAATTTTGAAGGAACCGGTCATTCGTAATAATAGATGCGCTTTACCCGTCGCGATATGGAGGTCAGCACCTCGTAGGGGATCGTTCCCATCTGCGTTGCAAGTTCACTCACAGGGTGGCCGTCGCCGAAGATGATCACCTCCCCGCCCACCTGCGGCGGATTGCCTGTCGACGCCAGCGGGGTAATATCGATCATGGTAAGATCCATACAGATGTTCCCGATGACGGGGGCCTCTTGTCCCCCGACATAAAGCCTCCCGCGCCCGTTGCCGAGCCTGCGGTTCAGCCCGTCGGCATAGCCGACCGGGACAATGGCGATCACCAGGCCGGTCGCTGCAACCCCTTTGCGGTTGTAGCCGATGGATTCACCGGCTTTGATGTGCTTAATCTGGGTGATCACAGTTTTCAGGGTACTCACATTCCTCAGGCGGGCCTGTTCTGCCGGATCGTTTGCCACGCCATACAGGCCGATGCCGAGCCGTACCATGTCGAAATGGGCTTCGGGAAAGCGGTGAATACCGGCCGAATTGAGGATATGGCGCAGTACGGGGTACCCCAGTACGCCGGCAACCCGCCTGCTCATGGTTTCAAACAGTTTTATCTGGCCGCGGGTAAAGTCATCCTCGGCGGGATCCTCGCTGGCTGCAAGATGAGAGAAGACCGACCTGACGCACAGGTTGGGATTCTGAACCAGCCTCACGGCAAGGGCTTCCAGCTCATCCTCCCCGAATCCGAGCCGGTGCATGCCGGTATCGAGTTTGATATGAATGCGCACCTGCTCCTGCACGGAGGTCTGGTTCCGGGCAATCGCCTCTTCGAGCAGGTTGAGAATGTGAAGATTGTAGATTTCAGGTTCCAGGTTGTATTTCAGCAGGGTATCGAGGCTTTGGGCCTCGGGGCTCATCACCATGATGGGCAGGTGGATTCCCGCTTTACGCAACTCCACGCCCTCATCGGCATAGGCCACCGCCAGGTAATCGGCCCGGTGATGCTGCAGTATGTTGGCAATCTCATAGCTTCCGCTCCCGTACGAAAAGGCCTTGACCATGACCATGGTTTTCGTGCCCCGCAGCAGCAGCGACCGGTAATGGTTCAGGTTGTGGACCAGGGCATCGAGGTTGATCTCCATCACCGTCTCGTGTGCCTTCTGCTGCAACAGCTGGCTGATCTTCTCGAACTCGAACATGCGGGCCCCCTTCAGCAGGATGGTCTCATGCTGGAACGAGGAAACCGGGAAATGGCACAGGAACTCATCGGTGGTGAGGAAAAAGGATTTCTGCATCGGGAATTTTGCAGCATATTTCACCAGGTCGCGCCCGATGCCGACCAGCCTGGTGATCTTCCTCGACACAAGCATGGAGGCTATTTCGCTGTAGAGTTCGTCCTTGTCGCGGCCCGACTGCAGGATATCCGACAGGATGATGGTTTTTTGCTCCTGCTGGCGCTGCTGGTCCAGGAAATCAAGGGCAATCGCCAGGGAGTTGATATCGGAATTATAGCTGTCGTTGATCAGGGAACAGTGGTTGATCGCCTCCTTTAATTCCAGCCGCATGGCAATCGGCGAGAGGGAGGCATAGAGCGGAAGGTGGCGGGTGACGGCTGGCAGGCCATACAGGGCCAGCTCCGTGGCAAAGCAGTGAATGGCATTTTCAACGGAGGCCTCATCGGGAAAGGGGATGGTGAAACTGATCTCTTCAGCCTGGAAAATGGCGTTGATCAGGCTCCTTCCGCCATCCTTCACCACCGAAACGACCTGCAGGTCGGCCTTCTCTTTGCGGGCCCAGGTAAAGGTCTTAAGGTTCCCGTAAAGCGGGTTTCCGCGCAGGCATCCGGTGATCTGGGTATGGTCGGCGCAGTAGACCAGGATTCCTGCATGGACAAAGAGCTTAAGTTTCTCCTCCACCTTTTGTTGCTGCCCGGTAAAATATTCATCATGTGCATGACCTATGTTGGTGAAAACACCTGCCGTCGGCCTGATGATGGCTTCAAGCCGCTGCATTTCGCCCGGTTTTGAAATACCGGCTTCAAAAACGGCAACATCATGACCGGCCTTCATTTTCCACACCGAAAGCGGAACCCCGATCTGTGAGTTATAACTTTTCGGACTGCGAATGACCTTATGGTCGTGGCTCAACACCTGGAAGAGCCATTCCTTTACGATCGTCTTGCCGTTGCTGCCTGTCACGCCGATCACCGGGATCCGGAAACGGCTGCGGTGGTAAGCGCCAAGCTCCTGGAGGGCATCCAGGGTGTTTTTTACCAGGATGAAGACGGGCTCTTCTCCTATTGTAACATGCAGTATATCTGTTGGTAAAGATGAAACAAGGAAATACCGAACCCCCTTTTCATATAATTCCGGGATATAATGATGACCGTCGTTACGCCCGGAGACCAGCGCCACAAAAAGGCAGTTCGCGGGAAAGATCAGGCTGCGGCTGTCGATAAGCAGGTCGTTGATCTGACCGTCAGGGAGGTTGCCGGGGTGGATTTCACCATGGCAAACGGATGCAATTTCTGAGACCGTGTAGGCCGGTTCTGTCATGAACGGTTGTTATCGGGTTGATTTCCCGCCGCGCGTAAGGGGTTGGCATGGAGTTCATCGTATTCCTGGCGGTGCGTGAAAATATCGCCTGCCAGGTAGAGTGCGTTGCGGAAAGCCTCCGGGGAGGCCTCGTTTTTGCCGGCAAGGTCATAGGCGGTGCCATGTGCCGGGGAGGTACGGATCACCGGCAGGCCGGCTGTAAAGTTAACCCCTTCATCGAACGACATCAGTTTGAATGGCAGCATCCCCTGGTCGTGGTACATGGCCAGGATGCCGTCGAAATTGCGGAAGGTGGTTGCCCCGAAAAAGCCGTCGGCAGGATAGGGCCCGTAGGCAAGGATATTCTGGCTGTAAGCCTTGTCGATGGCGGGCTGGATGACTGTCTTTTCCTCCGTGCCAAGCAACCCGTCGTCGCCGGCATGGGGATTCAGCGCCAGAACGGCGATACGCGGCTTGACAATGCCGAAATCGCGCATCAGCGAATGGTTAAGCACCTGGATCTTCGAGAGGACCAGCTCCTCGGTGAGGGTCTCCTTTACGCTGGCAAGGGGAATATGACCGGTTACCACCCCGATGCGCAACACATTGTTGACCATCAGCATCAGGTAGTTGTCGGTGTTGAACTTTTTGGCGAAGTACTCGGTATGACCCGGGAATGCAAATCCCGGCGACTGGATGTTCTTCTTATTGATGGGGGCGGTAACCACCACATCGATATTATTCTTCATCAGGTCGTCGACGGCGGCCTCCAGCGAAAGCAGGGCTAACTCCCCGGCAATGGCGGTCGATTTCCCCAGGTCTATTTTGATTTCCTCATCGTGGATATTGACAATGTTGGGCCTGCGGGGATGGGCCTGGTCGGCCTTCTTCACCAGGTTGAAATTAAAATCATTAATATTCAGGGTTTTCCGGTGGTATGAAGCTACCTTTGATGAACCATATACCACGATGGTGTAGAGTTCGATCAACCGCTGATCCTGTAAGGTTTTGATGATGATCTCGTAACCGATGCCATTAACGTCGCCGTGGGTGATGCCCACCCGGACCCGTTTTTCTTTTTCAACCGTTGGTTCCATATAGGTTTTATAGAGTGCAAATATATTAAAATTGGCTTACGAAATCAAACAACAGCCGCACGCCGAATCCCGTTCCCCCCTGTCCCCGGTATGAATCGGGCTTGTCGAGGAAGGCCGGTCCGGCGATATCCAGGTGGATATAGGGATATTCCGTAAATCTTTCGAGGAACTTTGCCGCGGTGATCATCCCGGCTTCGGCGGGGCCCAGGTTTTTCAGGTCGGCCACCTCCGATTTCACCAGTTCGCCGTAATCATCCCACATGGGGAATTCGACCAGCCGTTCGCTGACCTCGAATCCTGACGAGGTAAGGGATGCTAGTTCTCCTGCTGCCTTCGACTGCATGGCCACGGCCCCGTATTTCCCGATGGCCCGCACGGCTGCGCCGGTAAGGGTGGCCAGGTCGATTACCAGGGCAGGATCAAATTTCTTTGCATAGCTCAGCGCGTCGGCCAGGATAAGACGCCCCTCGGCATCGGTGTTCAGCACCTCGACCGTCATGCCGTTATGCATGGTGATGATGTCGCCCGAAACCAGCGCCTCCATTCCCGGGCGGTTGTCGGTGGCAGGCATCAGCCCGATCACGTGCACCGGCAGCTTTGCCTTTGCGATGGCATAAACGGCGGCGGCAACAGCAGCGGCACCGGCCATGTCGCATTTCATGTTCATCATCGAATCGCCCGGCTTCAGGTTCATGCCGCCTGTATCGTAGGTGACCCCCTTCCCGACAAATATCACTGGTTTATCATTCTTTGCCCGGGCGGGTTTCCATTCCATCACCGTAAAGGTGGGTGGTTCGGCACTCCCCCTGTTCACCCCCAGCAGCCCTCCCATCTTCAGGGCTTCCAGCTTTTGCCTGTTCATCACCTCGGCGATGGCGCCTGAATCAGCGGCCATCTGTTCAACCATGCCGGCAAAGGAGAGGGCCGTAAGATGGGAATTGGGTTCGTTTACCAGGTCGCGGCAACGGGATACCGCCTCCAGGAGGATGTTCAGGTCGGGAATGTGGTTCTGACGTGACGCGCGTCGCGCAGCACGCGGGGGGCTGATCGCCTGGCCCTGGTCCTGTATCGTCTCCAGCGCTTTTGAGTAGATCTGGATCTCCTTCAGGGTGCTCTCCTTCTCCCTGTCGGTTTTATATTTCAGGAAACGGTAGCAGCCCAGCGCCATTCCTTCGGCAACCGCAACCACCTCGTCACAAAGCCCTTCCGGGTCAAAAACGGCAACACGGGATGCTTTCCGCTCGTTGAGACAACCCGCCATCTTATCCCCTGCCTTCCGGCATGTCTCCAGCCGTTTGGCGCGATCTTTCTCCCCGCGCACGAAGAAGACGAAAACCATATAATCGAGGCGATTGAAGGAGATCACCTCCTTTTTGTGATTTTCAACCTGTTCTTTCAGGTATTTTTTTTCGGCCGGGCTGAAGATGGCTGCGGGAAGCTTTGACAACTTCGAGATAACCACCACGAGATGTTCCAGTTCCTGCTCTTCACTGGTAAGGGATATGGTTGGGATCATGTTTTTGCGTACTTTTGGACCGTTTTACTGTTGCAAAATTAGAAAATTTTCCGCTGGCCGTGTTGTTTGATTGCGGCACAGGGATATCCTTTATGAAGAATGAAACGCTGATACAAAAAGCCCTTGGCCTGGAATTCCTGACCATCGGGGAGGGCAAACAACTCTTTGAAACCATGCCGCTGGCTCAACTGATGCTGGCGGGCAACGAGTTGCGCAAGAAACTGCACCCCGAAAACAGGGTAACCTGGATCATCGACCGGAATGTGAACATCACCAATGTCTGTATCTCGGGCTGCAAATTCTGCAACTTTTACAGGACCGGCGCCAGCAGCGAGGCTTATGTCACCACCATCCCCGAATATTGTAACAAGATCGAGGAGATGAAGCGGCTTGGCGGCAACCAGCTGCTGTTACAGGGTGGATTGCACCCGAAACTGAGCCTTGATTTTTATGAGAATCTCTTTACCGACCTGAAGCGTCATTATCCCGATATCAGGCTGCATGCACTGGGACCTCCCGAGGTCGCCCACCTTGCAAAGATGGAGAAACTGCCGGTTAAAACCGTGCTGGAACGGCTCGTTGCCGCAGGATTAGACAGTTTGCCCGGCGCCGGGGCCGAGATCCTGGTTGACAGGGTCAGGAAGATCCTGTCGCCTGTGAAATGCACCACGCAGGAATGGCTTAACGTAATGCTTGTCGCACACCAACTTGACCTGACCACCTCGGCAACCATGATGTTCGGCCATATTGAAACGGTTGAAGAGCGGCTTGGCCACCTGGATGCCATCCGCCGGGTGCAGGAGAAAAAACCGGCCGGTCACAAGGGGTTTCTCTCCTTTATTCCATGGCCCTTCCAGGATGACAAAACAGTGCTGAAGGAAAAATCGGGTGTTTTCAACACGGTAACCCCCGAAGAATATATCAGGATGATCGCCATCAGCCGGCTGATGTTACCCAATATCGCCAATATCCAGGCCTCCTGGCTTACCGTTGGCAGCGATACCGCCCAGCTTTGCCTGCATGCCGGCGCCAACGACTTCGGCAGTATCATGATCGAAGAAAATGTGGTGAGGGTTGCCGGCGCCACGCATAAGTTTGATGCTGCGGGCATCCAGCAGGCAATCCGCGATGCGGGATTCGAGCCCCAGCTCCGGAACCAGGATTTTACCAGCATCCCGTTTATGACGGCTTAACTGCCTTCTTAAGAAATCTGGTTGGTTTTTTCTTTCAGAAAGCGCATCACCTTTGCGGTGGCTCCCCTGTTTTCTTCCACATAGCGGGAACAAAGTTCCGATAGCCGCCGGTACAGGATTTTATCTTCCAGCAACTCCCTTGCTTTTGTTTCCAGCTCCTGCCTGCCGTTCACGCATACGGCGCCTCCAAGCTCCACCAGGTCGGCCGCCTCCCTGAACTTATGGTAACGGGGACCAAAAAACACGGGCACCCCAAAGGTCACAGGCTCCTGGATGTTATGGAGCCCGGCGCCAAATCCTCCGCCTACGTATGCAAGGGTTGCATACTGGTAAAGCTGTGCCAGGATGCCGACCGAGTCGATCAGCAAAACATTGGATTGCCCGGCATTGCTGGCGTCAAGTTGCGAATAACGCACCACCGGCTGTTCAACCCGTTCCAGGATATACCGGATGCGGTCGGGCGAGGTATCATGGGGTGCAATGATAAACCTTACGGCAGGGGTCAGGGCGTTGATAAGCGGCAGCAGGAGGGCTTCATCCTCCTTCCAGGTGCTGCCGCAGACGAATACCTGGCGGTCTCCGGCGAATTGTTCGACCAGCGGAAAGGAGTGCCGGTTGGCCGCAAGGGAAAAGACCCTGTCGAACCGGGTATCGCCGGTCACGGTGACATTGTTTTTCCCGATCGCCTGCAGCAAGTCCGCCGATTCCCGGTTTTGTGCAAAAAACCAGGTAACCGCGTCAAGTTGCCTGCGAAACCAGCCGCCGTACCACTTGAAAAAATGCTGCGACGGACGGAACATTACCGAGATGAAATAGACCGGTACCTGTTTCCGGTACAGTATATTCAGCATGTTAAACCAGAAATCGTACTTGACGAAAATGGCCATTGATGGCTTGACGATATCCATCCACCTGCAGGCATTGGCAGGCGTATCGAGGGGCAGGTAAAACACCCAGTCGGCCGGCGGGTAATTTTTCCGAACTTCATAACCCGAGGGGGAGAAGAATGTCAACAGGATCTTACTGCCGGGCCAGTTCTGCCGGCAGGCTTCGATGATGGGGCGTCCCTGTTCAAACTCCCCCAGCGAAGAGACATGAAACCAGATCACCGGGTTCCGGCTCCTGTCAACATCCCTGAATGCGGTTTCGACCCTTGTGAATAACCCGTTGCGCCCGACAACCCACAGGCGTGCCTTGGCACTGAAGAGTGCCGCTGCCCGGACCAGCAAACCGTAGCAATAAATTACAAGGGTGTAGACCTGCCTCATCCGGTCAGCGCTGTTTAGGTTTCATTACAAGCAAGACTGTAAGCCTAATAGAGATAAAATTCTTTCGGGGCCCTGCGGTATAGCGGGATCATCCAGCAAACCCTCAGGGTATAGAATTGGCTGCTGAGTTTGCGGGTATCCTTCTGCCCGGTCGCAAAATCCCAGTCACGGTAAGGGTGGGTCCAGGCCTGCATCACCTCGAAACTTGCCGAGAAATTGAGCAGCCGCGTACTGCTCAGGAACATGTAGCCTACCGACCCGGAGGCGACAATGCCCCCGTTCAGGCGGTCGTACCCCTTGCCATAGTCGCCGTTGAGCTGGGGAGCCGTATTCCCGATCACATGAATCCTGATCTTATCCTGCATATATCCGGCCCCGGCGATCAGGATAAATCCGCAGTTCGGGTTGGGGGCCAGCAGGGGAATCACCTTGCCGAAACGTCCGATAATGTTGAATCCCGCCTCGTAAAAAACGATGTCGGCCATATACCCGTTGGCATCGATGATAAAGCCATCCTTGGTTGAGATGCCCTTCAGCAGCGCGTCGCTGTTCTTTACCGACTGGCCGAACAGGTAACTGCTCTCCGCGCCGAACATCCAGTTGTGCTTTGTCTTAAACATCACCCCGCCGCCGATCGCGGAGTTGCTGCCAAACTGCTTCCCGAGATCGCCTCCCGGGAACTGGTATCCGTAGGTGGCATAGATCATCGGGGTGAAAATAACCGAATCACGTATGTTGACCTGGGCAAAGGAAGATGCCGTGATAAAAAATGAGAGTGTAACGAGAATCCTGAATCGACGAGACATAATGTTCGCTTTACCTGATGACGGGTTTTGCATCCCTTACCTGCCGGAACGTATCCCGGACTGGCAGGTAATCTAAAGTAAAAACCCTTAAAATATTGTCCTTTGAGATGACAAAGTTAACGTTTTTGTGCCAATCCGCGATTTTCAACCTATCAAATCATTATTTTGCAGGGTGATATTCAGTCCGTTTGTTGTGGTATTTTTTGTAATTTTGGCGCATGACGGGCACAGAGGCGGCGGGATCATGAAAGCGCAACATAGTGAACCATCGATATTCAATCATTTATTTAAACATTCAATTCTGTAATTTATGAGAAAAACCTTACTTGGCCTGACGTTGCTGCTTTTTCTCGGCTTCAACCTCCACTCGATGGCCTGTACCAACTTTATCTTTACCAAAGGGTCCACCACCGACGGGTCGGTCATGATCACCTATTCGGCCGACTCACATTCACTTTACGGCGAGCTTTACCACTGGCCGGCACGCGACTGGCCCGCCGGGTCAATGTTCGATGTCGTTGAATGGGATACCGGGAAACCCCTGGGAAAAATCACCCAGGTCAAACATACCTACAATGTTGTGGGCAATATGAACGAAAACCAGGTAGCCATCGGGGAAACCACCTTTGGCGGCCGGGAAGAACTGCAAACCCAGAAGGGTGCCATCGTCGATTACGGCGCCCTCATCTATGTATCGCTTATGCGTTCAAAGACGGCCCGTGAAGCCATCAAAATCTTTGGTGAACTGACCGAAAAATACGGATATGCGAGCGAAGGCGAATCCTTTTCGATTTCCGACGCCAACGAAGCCTGGATCCTGGAAATGATCAGCAAAGGCGAAGGCCAGCTTGGCGCCGTATGGGTTGCCCTGAGGATTCCCGACGGTTATGTATGCGGCCATGCCAACCAGGCACGCATCACCACCTTCCCGCTGAACGATCCCCAGAACTGTATCTATTCAAAGGATGTGATCTCGTTTGCACGCTCGAAAGGTTATTTCGACGGCAAGGACGAAGAGTTCAGCTTCTCCGACACCTATGCCCCCGTGACCTTCAGCGGCGCCCGCGCCTGCGAGGCACGCGTTTGGGCCATGTTCAACCATGTCAATGCCTCCATGGGCCAGTACCAGGATTATGCCATGGGCAACCTGGTCAAGGGCAAATGGGGTTATACCTCAAACCGTATGCCGTTATGGATCAAACCTGACAAGAAAGTGAATGTCAACGAGGTGATGAACCTGATGCGCGACCATTATGAAGGCACCAGGATGGATATGACCTACGATATCGGCGCCGGACCCTTCCAGTGCCCCTACCGCTGGCGCCCGATGACCTGGAAATCCGACAGCGTTCCCTATATCCACGAACGTGCCGTCTCCACCCAGCAAACCGGTTTCGTCTTCGTGGCCCAGTCGAGAAACTGGCTGCCCGACCCCGTTGGCGGCATCTTCTGGTTCGGCCTCGACGACACCTACACCACCGTCTTTTCACCCATGTACTGCGGTATGACCCAGGTTCCCGAAGCCTACAAGGTTGGCAACGGCGACCTGCTTACCTTCTCCCCCACCTCCGCCTTCTGGGCCTTTAACATGGTGGCAAACTGGGCCTACACCAAGTACGATTATATGATCAAGGATATCCGCCCGGTGCAGCAGGGTCTCGAACAGGGATATGTCACCGAAAGTGCCGGCATCGACAAAAAAGCAGCCGACCTTTACAAAAAGGATAAAAAAGCAGCCATCGCCATGATTACGGGCTATTCGGTGAAAACCGGCCAGGCTACCATCAAACGCTGGCAGGAGATGTTCCAGTACCTCTTTGTGAAATACATGGATGGAAATGTGAAGAAGGAAAAGGACGGCAAATTTGAAAGAAACCCATACAACATGCCCGTTATGCCGTCACAGCCAGGGTACCCGCAATGGTGGCTGAAGGTGATCGCAACACAGCATGGCGAAACGGTCAAACAGATCGGACCGGCGGGACAC
>SESB01000210.1_pt1 | contig 43188 bp, 44 predicted proteins | sample 3171441 | NCBI WGS metagenome assembly SESB01 (sample SAMN06051867, study PRJNA518727) | freshwater metagenome | biome: subpolar coniferous forest; feature: holomictic lake; material: water; isolation source: holomictic Lake 227, 6 m depth | place: Canada: near Kenora, Ontario | collected...
AAAAACCTTGGAGCTCTGATTTCAATTTCAAATCCTTTAGACGGTGTATCGATACCAACCACGATACAGGCAGCTCCAGCAGGAACTAATGTGAAGTTGTGGATCTCGGATCCAAGAACTCCATCGATAGGACTTTCGATGGCCGTGGTTTGGGTCAGTTCTGGAAATAATCCTTGGAAGTTCTACCCAGGAAATAGTGATGGCTCTTTTTACGCCACTCTGGAAAATGGCTCTTTTACATTTGATATTTCCGAACCAAATGGAATGGCGACTGTTTTCAAAAGGAAGTCCTACAAAGTTACAGTCGCCAGTACTGGGGTAACTGTTGCCGATAGAACTGCTAATTCCTCAGGAGTGTTCGCTGTAACTTTGGATTTGCAGCCAGTCGTAAACCCTATGTTGGCTGATTTACAGAAAAAGATAGCTGCCCTAGCGAATATTCCAGCCTATTCATTCAAGCCAGTTTCAGCTTGCCAGTTGCCTGATCAGATATCTCCAAATCGCGGAATTAATGTTGATTTATCGGCGGGATTTCCGAAAGTAGCGCAGAGATTGCCATCAGCTGGACATATTAAATCACTTATTGTTCCAATTGATTTCACTGATTTTCAAGGTAAAGATAATACTGTTACTTTTTTCTCCACTATCGCAACTGGAGTTCAAGACTTTTATTACAAACAATCCTATGGCGCAGTCGCTTTCGATTTCGATATAGTTTCAAGTTGGATTCACGCACCGTTCTCCTCAACAAAGTATGGCGGAGGGTTTGGAGCCTCAGATATCGCGGGGTATTTAAATGCGGTAATTACACTTACAGATGGAGCTATTGATTACAGCGGCTATGACGCGGTCTATTTCTTAGTTCCTAAAGAGATGCCAATGGCGAATATGGGTTGGGGCCCGGCTATAACGTCACCGCATTGGATAAGCAACGGGGTGATCATTAATGGAGCTACTGGTGGCGCCGACATGTATTACGTCGAAAATAATGGGATCAAGGGTGGAACCTGGAAGTGGATGGCGCATGAGACGGGTCATGCTTTTGGTCTCTACGACGAAGATTTAAATCACGCATCGCAATCCCTGGGTTACTGGAACATCATGGCCATGAGTTGGTCTAACCATGCAATTGAATTAGGCGCTTGGGATCGCTACCTACAAGGTTGGCTCCCTCAATCACAGGTGAATTGTGTTGAAATGAATTCACTAACTTCAGATGGTGTTTCGACGAAGATTTCACCGATTGTACGTCAAGACAAAGAAATCAAATCAATTATGGTTCCAATTACTTCTTCAAAGATTTTAGTAATTGAATCTCGCAAAAGTGAGAGTCTGGATTTTGGCATTGCATCATATAATCAGGGAGTACTGGTCTACACCGTCGATATGAAGAAGGGCCAACTCGGTGGCGGATATGAAATCCAAAAGCGAGTGGGCACTAAAGATCTTCAAAATTTTGAAGATGCCGCACTCCATGCGGGAGATTCAATAACTGTTGGTGGCGTCACAATTACGGTAACTGAACTCTCGGCATCCGGTGACACTGTAAAAATTTCGAAGGGTTAGTCGATAGAGACTAAGTCGAAATACTCTCTTTTTCACTAAGGGTCATTAGTTTTCCACAGTAGATTTCACACACTGTTTCAAGGCTATACTTTTCTCGTTACCCCCCGCCGTCCTCCGGGACAGGCGGGGTGTTTCTATTTACGGGGGATTCCTTGGAATATGCACGCGTTGGATTTGTAATTGACTATCAAAATATGCATTTAACGGCACACAACCTCTTTTCTCCCAATTTGAAAAAGGTTGCCTCCTTGCTACATCCTCTGCGACTTGCTCAGTGCGTTTTAAATCGCCGCGGACAGTTCTTCAAGGATCAGGTAACTCAATTTGAAATCGCGCAGGTTCGCGTATTTCGAGGGCTACCAAGTAATAAGCAAGAACCCCAAAGATATGCACAAAACTTGTCTCACAAATCAGAGTGGACGAGAGATGATCGAGTAAGTGTTGAGTACCTTGAACTCAAATACAGGACAAGTCAAGGCTTGCCTCCTCAAGAAAAGGGGATTGATGTCTTGACTGCATTGAACTTTGTCGCGATGGTGCAGAGTGGTGAATTTGATTTAGTAATTTTGATGACTCATGACACCGACCTACAGCCCGCTCTAAAGATGGCGAATATAACTAAAGGGGTCCGAATAGAAACCGCTGGTTGGACTGGGCTCAATAAGCTTCGCCTAAAGGAGCAAAAACTATTCCACACATACTTAACAGTTGGAGATTTTAAGAATTCAATTGACCAAAAGGACTACTCTAGAAAAGGTATTAAAAATTAGTCGATAGAGACTAAGTCGAAGTACTCGTCTTTCCAAAGATCTTCATCGCCATCTGGTAACAAAATAACTCGCTCAGGCTTAAGAGATTGAACTGCGCCCTCATCGTGGCTAACCATGATTACTGCGCCTTGATACTCACTTAATGCGCCAAGGATTTCAGCACGCGATGCTGGATCTAAGTTATTTGTTGGCTCATCAAGGAGCAAGACGTTGGCTGCTGATACAACAAGAACGGCTAATGCAAGACGAGTTCGCTCTCCACCAGATAAGACTTTAACTGGCTTATGAACATCATCGCCGATAAATAGGAAAGAGCCCAGAGTGTTACGGGCCTCAGGTTCGCGAAGATCAGGGGTCGCCGACATCATGTTCTCAAGAACGGTGCGATCAAAGTCCAATCCCTCGTGCTCCTGGGCGTAGTAACCGATCTTTAATCCATGACCATGTTCGACTGTGCCGGTATCTGATTCAAGTTCTCCGGCGAGAATTCTAAGAAGTGTTGTTTTACCCGCACCGTTAAGACCAAGGATCACAACGCGCGATCCCTTATCGATGACGCAAGACACGTCGGTAAAGATTTCAAGAGACCCATAAGATTTTGAAAGCTCTTCGCCCGATAGGGGAGTTTTGCCACATGGGGCAGGGGTAGGAAAGCGCAGACGTGCAACCTTGTCGCTGACTCGAACATCTTCAAGACCGGAACGTAGTTTTTCAGCACGACGTAACATGCCTTGGGCAGCAGTTGCCTTGCTTGCCTTAGCGCGCATCTTTTCGCCCTGCTTCTGCAAAATCTCGGCACGCTTTTCAGCGTTAGCGCGCTCTTTCTTACGGCGGTGCTCATCTTGTTCGCGCTGCAGTAAATATGCTTTCCAACCTAAGTTGTAAACATCGATAACATTGCGGTTAGCATCTAAGTAAAAGACTTTATTAACAACGGTCTCAATTAAATTAACATCGTGAGAGATGATGACAAGGCCGCCAGAGTATTTGGCTAGAAAATCACGCAGCCATACGATGGATTCAGCATCTAAGTGGTTAGTCGGCTCATCGAGCAGAAGAGTTTCGGCGCCACTAAATAAGATTCGTGCGAGTTCAATGCGTCGGCGTTGACCGCCAGATAACGTTGAAAGTTCATGGCCAAAGACGGCCTCGGTCACACCAAGAGAAGTTGCAATGGCCTCAGCCTCTGCCGTTGCTGCATAGCCGCCAGCGGCGCTGAACTCGTGTTCAACGCGGGTATATCTATCCATCGCTTTTTCAAGGGCCTCGCCCTCGGTCGTCGACATCTCTTCTTCAACTTGTCGCATGCGATGTGAAATTTGATCTAAGTTACGGGCCGACAAGATGCGCTCGATAACAGAGCCCGGCTCATCGCCAGTGCGTGGATCTTGTGGCAGATAACCGATTTTGCCGGTGCGATTTACCGCACCTCCTGCAGGCATCGTCTCTCCAGCCAATACCTTTGCAAGTGTTGATTTACCTGCACCATTTCGGCCAACAAAACCGATGCGATCCCCACTATTAATACGTACGGTTACGCCTTTAACCAGCAGGCGGGCACCAGCACGAAGTTCGAGAGCTTGGGTTGAAATCACACCGTATTCTAGCCGAGTTTAAGCAGCACCAATTCTCGTCTTACGAGGCGTAGCAAATGACTTAGATACGGCAGTTAACTCATCAGATACTTGAGCTTTTATCGCCTCTTCGCTTTTGAGCAGTTTAGTGAGCTCGGCGATTACGGTTTTAAGTTCTTTTTGCTCAGTTTCAAGTTCTAATTTGCTCATCTTCGTCAAACGACGTAGTGGCATATCCAAGATATATGTGACCTGCTCCTCATTTAACTTGAAATCCTTCATGAGTTTTTCCTTGGCGATTGCCGCATCATCGCTTGCGCGAATAATTTTAATAACCTTATCGATATCGATAATCGCTTTCAAAAGGCCATCAACAAGCGTTAAACGAGCTTGGGCTTTAGCTTTGCGGAACTCACTTCGGCGGCGTACGACCTCAATGCGGTGCTCAATAAAGACTTTCAGAAGCTCTTTCAGGCCAAGAGTCTGTGGGCGGCCCTTTACCAATGCAACGGCATTGATAGAGAATGCATCCTCCATAGGCGTCAATGCGTATAACTGCTCAAGAACTTTTTCAGGTTCAAAGCCATTTTTAAGTTCGATAACAACGTTGGTACCAGTCTGGCCATCGGTTAAATCAATGATGTCGCTGATGCCCTGAATTTTCTTAGACTTTACTAAGGCAGCGATTCGCTCAACGACTTTTTCAGGTCCGATGGTGAAGGGGAGTTCTTTAATAACGAGACCCATTTTGCGCGAGGAGACTTTTTCAATTTCAACACTTGCACGGACCTTAAATGATCCCTTGCCCGTGGCATATGCCTCGCGCACACCTTCGAGACCAACTAATTCGCCACCGGTTGGAAAATCAGGTCCCGGAATATATTTCATGAGCTGTTTGACTGTGGCACTTGGATTTTCAATTAAGAACTTGGTCGCAGCGATTACTTCGCCCAAATTGTGCGGTGCCATATTAGTAGCCATACCAACTGCAATTCCGGAGCCACCGTTTACGAGCAGGTTGGGATAAGCCGCAGGTAGCACTAATGGTTCAGATAATTGACCGTCATAGTTAGGGCCAAAATCAACGGTATCTTCATCGGCCTCTGCAACCATCGCCATCGCAGCTAGCGCGAGACGGGCCTCGGTATAACGCATTGCCGCTGGGCCTGCATCGAGTGAGCCAAAGTTTCCGTGACCGTCAATTAATGGCAATCGCATTGAAAAAGATTGCGCCATGCGAACGAGTGCGTCATAGATTGCACCATCGCCGTGGGGGTGCAACTTACCCATTACTTCACCAACGACTCGTGCACTCTTTACATGTCCTCGCTCGGGGCGCAGACCCATATCGGCCATCTGATGCAGAATGCGGCGATGAACTGGCTTTAAACCATCGCGGGCATCAGGCAAAGCACGTGAATAAATTACAGAGTATGCATACTCAAGAAATGATTCGGAAACTTCTTTGGAGACATCGATATCAACAATCTTGCCTGGGTACTCGCCAGGTTTTGGACCAGTTGGTTTCTTCGTCTTACTTGTCGTTGATGTCTTAGCCATGGGGGAGATTGTGCCAACTACAAGGGTTAATTTAAGGGAGGGCGCGCCCCAACTGTTGCAACACACTTTGCGGCCAGCGACGTTCCCGCTGAAAGGGCGGCCTCTAGGTCACGTGTTTCAAGCCACTTTGGGATAAAACCTGCGGCAAATGAATCTCCCGCACCGGTTGTATCAACGACGTTAGTCGTAACTGCCGGGACTCTGACCGATTGATCATTAAAGACTGCCATCGCACCACGAGAGCCCAATTTGATAACAACGAGAGGTGTGTATTTTTTCAAATTCTCCTCAGCGCTCTCAATGTCGGTTGCATCGCCTAAATAGAGCGCCTCCTCGGAGTTGAGCAAAATGCCATCCATGAGAGCAACCCACGTTAACACCTCTTCGCGCGAGACAATTTTCATAGCTCCCGTTGTAGTTGGATCAAAGTAAATGGGGATTCCTGCGGCCTTTACTTTTTTAACCATAGCGAGCACAGCATCGCGACTACGGAAATCAAGTAAGGCGTAACCACTTAAATAAACACCATCGACATCATCTAGTGGGGGCAGATCACTTACTTCGAGGTCGGCGTTAGCGCCATTATCTGGGAACATTGTGCGTTCGCCATTGGCATCGACCAAAATGACAACTACACCTGTTGGACGCCCAGAGCGCATTAAATTTAAGTGTTCTACGCCGTATTTATCTAAATCGGAAATTAATGCAAAACCAACTGGATCGTTGCCTACTCGTGCAACGAGTTGAGCCTTGGTATTGGTACGCGTGATCCACGTCGAAACGTTTGCCGCTTGCCCTCCAGGGTGAGTTGAGATTCGACTTGCCGTGTCATTGCCGTAATTAATGCTCTCTTTTAGCTGGGCAATAACATCGAGGGCAAGATCGCCAATGCACAGGACCTTCTTCATATAAGTGCCACGGCAATCTCTGCGGCAAGTGCGCAATTGGATTTAATTATCTCGGTATTAATTGCAAGAGATTCACCTTCAGATGCTTTATGAAAATGCTCCAGAAGGAATGGCGTTACTGCCTTACCCACGACTGAATGCGCCGCAGCTTTGGCTAAACCTGCTGCCAAAATTTGATCATGTCGTTCCTTCTGCATTTGAACTACAACTGGATTGGCAACGATTAACGCTTTGAATTGAGTACCAATTAAAGTACGGGCTTTAATGATTGCTGCAATTTCTGCTGGAGAATCCACGCGATGCTCAAGATCATAACCCGAATCGGTTAAATAAAAACCTGGGAAACGATTAGTTTTATAACCAACCAAGCCGATAGCTAACGTCTCAAGGCGCTCAAGAGTTGCTTGCACATCGAGAATTGATTTGACTCCAGCACATACAACCGTCATATCTAACTGCGAGAGTGCGGTTAAGTCAGCCGACTCATCAAATGTTTCGCTGGCTCCACGATGGACTCCGCCTAAACCGCCAGTTGCAAATACCTTAATTCCAGCGATTGCGGCGATATGTGCTGTTGCAGCCACAGTTGTTGCCGCACTTTTCCCAGAGGCAACAATGATTGCTAAATCTCTCGTGGATGCTTTTGAAATATCATCGCGATTGGCGATAGCTTCGAGCTCATGAGATTCAAGGCCAATATGTACAACACCATCGAGAAGGGCAATGGTTGCAGGAACAGCGCCATGGTGGCGAACAATGTTTTCACATTCAATAGCTACGCTCAAATTTGAGGGACGAGGTAGGCCGTGACTGATAATCGTTGACTCGAGGGCTACAACAGGCTTACCGACGGCGATGGCAGCAGTGACTTCAGCAGAGTACTTAATTGCGCTCTTCATATGCACAACCTTAGCGGATGTAATGAGAAGATACGCACGTGCATTTATCGCAGATAGCTCCATCGATTTTTTCATCCCTTGGACTAAATACTGCCGACGATCTCGTCAACTGCGGGCAAAGCCCAATGGGCCGCGAAATCCTTTTCCTCATCGACGGGTTTGGGGCTGACACTCTCGACACATACGCACATGTCATGCCAACAATTTCAAGGTTTGCGCGCCATGGAATCGTAGAAACTTCGTTTCCATCGACAACATCGACATCTCTTGCAACGCTAACAACCGGAACTCTTCCCGGCGTGCATGGCATGTTGGGATATACCGTTCAAGTTCCGCGCAGTGGCGGGCGGATATTAAATGCACTCAAATGGGATGAGCGCGTTGATCCAAATAACTGGCAGCCAGTACCGACTTTGTTCGAACGCGGAGCCGAAGCAGGAATCTATGTTTCTCATGTTGCGGCTAAGCGCTATGAGCACAGTGGCTTTACTCGTGCAGTATTTCGCGGGGCCGAATATCGCGGTGCAAATGTTGTACCAGATCTCATCGCCCAAACAAAAGATGCCTTACGCAAAACCCCATCCTTTGTCTATTTGTATATGAATGATTTGGACGTTGCCGGTCATAGTGATGGCGTTGGTAGCGACAAATGGTTAGCGGCACTTTCAATGATTGATCAAATGCTGGCAAGCCTGATGAAAGAGATGCCAAAAGGCACGCGGATTTGGCTAACTTCAGATCATGGAATGATCAACGTAAGCGAAAAAATCATTATTGGTAACGACAATCAATTACTCAATAATGTGGCAGTCATCGCTGGCGAGCCACGCGCACGCCACCTTTACTTAGATTCGAAATTCGATAGCCCTGCTGGGAGAAGCGATGTAGCAAGTCTTTGGCAAGAGTTTTTGGGTGAACGCGCCGATGTGCTTACGCGCGAAGAAGCGTTATCTGGAAATCTCTTTGGAGAAAGCATTAGCGCCGACTCGTTTGAACGGATGGGCGAAGTAATTGCCATAGCAAAGGGTGGGGTTGTGTTAATAGATCCAGCTCGCGTAGATAAAGAGGGCATCATGGTCGGTCATCACGGCGCCCAAAGTGAGATTGAAATGCAAGTTGCTTTACTTACAACAACGTTGAGTTAAAGTATTAGAGCCAATCGGCCTTTCTAAATTTATACAACAAGAATGCGCTTAATGAAGTGACAACCCCAAGAACAAGTGGGTAGCCATATCTCCATTGAAGTTCTGGCATAAATTTAAAGTTCATTCCATAAATTCCAGCGACCATTGTTGGCCCTGCAGCTAGCGCAACCCAAGCCGAAATCTTTCGGACGTCTTCATTTTGGCGTACTTGCACGTGAGCCAAATCCGCCTGTAGCGCCGCAGTAAGAAGTGAATCCATGCCGGATGCATGCTCACACGCTCGGAGTAAGTGGTCGAGAGTGTCTCTAAAGAACGGCTTTAAGGCTTGAGGTGTTTGCGAGTAAGTGTCTGAGACTAATTTCTGCAGAGGTATCACTAATGGTTCGATGGCATGACGATACTCAATAAGTTCGCGTTTTAGAAAGTAGATCTCCTGGGAAAAAGTCTGTCGTTTACCGCTAAAGACTCTGGTCTCAATATTAATAACATCATTTTCTAGTTCATTGGCAATCAAGGAATACTCATCAATAACGCGATCAATGACGGCATGAAGTACGGCAAAGGGCCCCAAAATCAAGAACCCAGGTTTAGCCTCTATTTCTTGGCGCACCGCGACTAAAGGAGTACCTTCGCCGTGGCGCACGATAACAATGAACTCTTTTTCAATAAAGCAGATCAATTCACCGGTTGAAATTGCGCTGTTACTTTCATTGTAGAAAACCGTCTTTAAAGTGAAGAAAGTTAGGCCCTCGTACTCTTCTATTTTTGGTCTTTGCTGAGCATGCACGGCATCTTCAATAGCCAAGGGGTGAAAGTTAAGCTCGCCAACAACATGATCGAACTCGCTCTGAGTTGGTTCGGCGAGACCGAGCCAGACAAAGCCACCGGTAGTGCGAGCAATATCTACTAAGTCAGAAATATCTGTGGGGCCGGTGGTTCGATTGCCATTTTGATATAGCGCTGAATCCACAATCATTATTTAAGGCTACTGATCTTCAGTTGGTTTAATTCCAAACATGATTTCATCCCAGCTTGGCACTTTTGCTCTTGCAACAATTCCATCGCGTGATGCTTCATCATCGGGAGCTTCGCGAATAACTGCAAGGCGCGGAACTTCGGGCTCTGAATTAGTTTCATGGCGTACCGAAGGGTGATTAGAGCCTGAATACACAAGTCCCGGAGAAGCTGAGTTCGATTGACGCGGCGCGGGTTCATCGCCCATCATCCAGCGTGCATTTTCATCAAGAGATGCAACTAGGCGTCGAGTCGGGTCAAAGTTCCACTGTGCAACTCCGCGACCATTTGCATTTGGATAGTGAAGTTCAATAGTCCATGTGCCATCTTCGGCGCGCCATGTGATCCATGAAAGTTCGGCTAAATCAATGTTGCGCGGTGCAAGGCGAGAGACGACTACTCCCAATAGCGTTACAGCTTCACGCCCACCCTCTTTACGAATAGGAATTTGTTGAGCTTGGTCGATGATGTAAATGCGTTCTTGCAAAATTGGACCAGAGAAGCGTTCTATTTTTTCAAGAGAGATATTGTTTTCATGAGCAAGGGCTTCAGCAAGCTCTCCTGCTCGCAAGCGACGTTGAATCTCTTTAACTGAAATCGTTTCCGTTGACTGTTCAGGTACCGACGACAAACGTGGTTGATTTACCGAAGTACGCAATGAATCATTGATAGCGACTGTGAACTCATTGCCTTCGCTGTCGTGAAGGTTTAAATGGGTGCCCTCATCGCTTTTACCGATGAAGCGCAGCTCAGTCATGTTTGGAAGAATATCCGATGAGTGCCTTATAAGTGGTGAAGTAAGACAGCGTGGCTACAAGTGCGGCACACATAAATCCCAGAGGGACCCAATAGGCAGTTTGTACTCCTTGGTTATCGATGACCCAACCCGCAAGCGCACTTGCCATCGCCCCGCCCAATGGCATACCGGCAACGACCCAGCTCAATGTTTCCGTAATCTGCTCTGGTGGCACTGTCGATTCGGCGATTCCGTAGGCGTTAACTAACAAAGGTGCGACCGCAAATCCATTACAAAACAGAGTCAAGGCAAGAGCAAATATTGAGTGCACAAAAAGAAGTGGAATCGCCAGTATGGTCAACGATATGAGAAATAGAATGTAACGTCCAGCGTGCGTGAGTTTCCATTTAATGAGGCCGTTTACGATTGCAGAGACTCCACTTCCAGCAGCCCAGATCGCCAGCACGAGACCAGATTGTGATTTGTGACCATATAGCGTGCAAAATGCCACAGTCACGATGGTCATTGATCCAAAATATCCACCAACGAACATCGACGGCAGAACTACAGCCTGAAGTGATTTGTTTTTAATAACTGCTGGATGCGGATTTTTCGCCAAGCGTGGCGATGGCGGTGGCTCTGTATCCCTCAAGCTGATATAAAACGGGACTCCAATGCTAAGAAAAATTATGCCTGCAATCAAGCCAGCAGCTGGTGCAATAGAGGTTGCACAAGCGGTTGCAATTATTGGGCCACCAATAAATACAACTTCATCATTGAGCGCCTCTAAGGAGTAGGCAGTATTAATTAAATGGCGGTCGCTTTCATCCTCTGCCGTTGTCGATTTATCGGGACTCAAGACATGTAGCCAACGACGGCGAACCAACCCGCCGAGATTAATTGATGTCGCTTCTGCAAAAATAATCGAAACAAACCATGTCCATGTGGGCGCATGGTTGAGCACGAGAATGATAAAAATGGTGATGCCAATGACTTTCAACGGGGCAACTCGCATTAACAAAGCGCGCTGTCCAATTCGATCGGAAACTCCAGACCAGTACGGCATGGTAATCGCCATCACAATTGACGCTGTTGCGCTAAGGGCACCGGCAATTGCATAGGAATCACTTGCAGCAACTACAATAAAAATGAGGGCAAGGGAGTCCATTGAGATCGGCATACGCCCAATAAGCCCAGCGAGAGAAAATTTGAGGGCCCCTGGAGTTCGAAAGAGAGTCAGGTAGCCCGAGAACATGGTGGTGAGTCTATGTCAGACTAGACTGAATCAATGAGGGATGCCGAACAGATTCTTGAATTAGCGTTGAAAATTGCGCGTCAAGCGGGTGAGCTATTGATTAATCGTCCGCCTTCGTGGGATTTAACTTTTAAGACGACGGCGATCGATATCGCTACACAGATGGATGTGGCCAGCGAAAAACTTATTGTTAAAGCCATTCTTGAGGCGCGTCCGAACGATGGAATCATTGGCGAAGAGGGTGCAAACCGCAAAGGGACAAGTGGCCTGACGTGGGTCATCGATCCCATTGATGGAACGGTAAATTATTTTTATGGCTTGCCTGGATGGAATATCAGTATCGCGGTAAAGGATGAAAAAGGAACTTTAGTTGGCGTAGTTCATGCCCCGACGATTTCTTCAACTTGGCATGCAACGCGCGATGGAGGAGCATTTCTCAATGATGTAAAAATCGAATGTAATAACCCAGTTGCTTTAGACCGAGCATTAATTGCCACAGGCTTTGCATATGACGTCAACGATCGCGCCAACCAACTCGAAATCATTAAGCGATTACTTCCAAAAATCCGGGATATTCGACGAATGGGGGCTGCCGCAACCGATCTATGTCTAGTCGCAACTGGAATGGTCGATGGCTACATTGAGACGGGTTTGAAAGAGTGGGATTTAGCTGCCGGCGCGCTCATTGCCAATGAAGCCGGGGCAGTTGTGAGCACGCACACATGGCGCGGGATGGATTTAACGCTTGCCGCTGGCCCCGACCTTCATGCCGAATTGAGCGCAGAGATTCCTGCTTAGCTCCTCGATTTACGCTCAGGGCACCTTATGTGGCAAGATACGAGCCTGCACCGCCACTGCGAGTGCTTTTAATCTATAAAGAGAAATAGGTACGAAAGATGAACATCCTTGACGCCGTAGATGCAGTGTCCCTGCGCCATGACATCCCTCAGTTTCGTGCCGGCGATGAGCTAAAAATTCACGTACGTGTTATTGAAGGTAGCAAGAGCCGTCTTCAGGTTTTCCAAGGAATCGTTATGCGTCGCCAAGGCGATGGCGTTCGCGAGACTTTCACTGTTCGTAAAGTTTCTTACGGTGTCGGCGTAGAGCGCACATTCCCAGTACACACACCAGTTATTGAAAAAATTGAGTTAGTAAAGAAGGGCGATGTACGTCGCGCCAAGCTGTATTACTTACGTGACCTTCGCGGTAAGGCTGCAAAGATTCGCGAAAAGCGCGATGGTATCGAAGGCTACGGCGACGGAATCCTTTCTACGCCAGTTGCTCCAGAACCAGTAATTGTCTCGGAGCCAGTGGTGGAAGCGATTGTTGAAGCTCCAGCAGTTGTATCTGAGGTTCCAGTTGAAGTCGCAACCGCAGATGTCGTGGTTGAAACCCCTACTGCTGAATAACCTCTTCAATGCGCCGTAAAGGATCACTCCTTCGGGAGTTTCCTATCCTTGTAATTGTTGCTCTCCTAGTCTCACTCTTTATTAAAACTTTTCTTGTCCAGTTTTTCTATATACCTTCCGGGTCGATGGAGAACACCTTACAAATTCAAGATCGAGTTGCGGTAAATAAACTTCCATTCATTTCACGCAATATCGCACGTGGGGATGTCGTCGTATTTAGAGATCCAGCTAATTGGCTTCCTGCGGCTAGCGATAGTTCATCAAATAAATATATCGCCAAGGCCAAAGAGGGTTTAGTGGCTGTCGGCATTTTGCCTAACCCAGCTAAACAATATTTAGTAAAGCGCGTTATCGGCGTTGCCGGAGATCACATTGTCTGCTGTACAAAAGATGGAAAACTAACGATTAATAACTCACCTGTAACTGAGCCGTATATTTTTAAGGGTAACGTACCTAGCGATATGAATTTTAACGTAACCGTACCTAAGGGCAAGATCTGGGTAATGGGAGATCACCGCGGAGCTAGTGCAGATTCGCGTTATCACCAGGATGACATTAATAAGGGAATGGTCCCACTTTCGCGAGTAACTGGTCGCGTCTTTGCCGTTATTTGGCCAATTAAACATGCGACATTAGTACCCAAGATTGACGTTCTCAAGTAGTTTCTTATGAAAGTAATTGAGCAACTGCTCATTAATGCAGGCATTTCACCCATTGCAGGAGTTGATGAAGCTGGTCGTGGTGCATGCGCTGGCCCGCTTGTAATAGCAGCGGTAGTTTTACTAGATCCGTTTGCGCCTGAGTTATCTGCAGTGCGAGACTCAAAAGAAATCTCTGAGAAAAAACGTGAAGAACTCTTCGAACTAATACAAACTATTGCGGCGTCCATAAGCGTAATAATTGTTCCAGCGATAGAAGTGGATGCACGTGGAGTCCATGCAGCTAATCTTGATGGAATGCGTCGCGCTGTTCATGGGCTAGATCAAGTGCCCGCATATGTTTTAACTGATGGTTATGCAATTGAGGGTTTAGGTCTTCCAAATTTAGCGGTATGGAAAGGCGATCAAGTTGTTGTCTCAATTAGTGCAGCCTCGATAATCGCCAAAGTTACTAGAGATAGAATTATGCGATCGATGAGTTCGCAGTTTCCGTTATACGGTTTTGCTGGTCACAAGGGCTATATCACCGCCGAACACACAACTGCGCTCAAAACCCACGGACCGTGTATAGAACATCGACGCTCTTTTTCAAATATCGCTGCGCTCATCCACAAGTAAAGCCCGTTCGACCTGCATTGTCAGGGTATGAATTTATCGTCCCCACTATGCACACTAAAAGCAATCAACATACAGGCGCCTTTGGCGAAGAAATTGTTAGCCAATACCTTATCTCCAGAAAAGCTGAAATTATCGAACGCAACTGGCGAATCCGTGAGGGTGAGATTGATATCGTCGCGTTGCAACCGAGCGGCGTATTTGCCTTCGTCGAAGTAAAGACCCGAACCTCGCTTGCATTCGGACATCCCTTCGAAGCAATCAATACTGCCAAAGCGCTCCGTATGCAGCGTTTGGCTTTGGGCTGGCTCGCTACGCATGGTTGTTTCGGCTGTGATTATCAGATAGATGTTGCTGCGGTTTTAATCTCACCGGATGGCTCGCACACCATTGAATATAGGGCCGACCTGTCATGAGTCTGGCTCAAACTAACTCTGTCGCACTTCTTGGTTTAGATGGACATGTAGTAACCGTTGAGGTCGATATAGCTGATGGTTTGCCGGTTTATACATTGCTCGGTCTACCGGATGCGGCGTTATCGGAGTCACGTGATCGCGTTCGGGCGGCGATGGTTAATTGCGCTGAGGTATGGCCTAATCGAAAAGTAACGGTTTCGCTCTCTCCAGCCTGGCTGCCTAAGAGTGGATCTAGTTTTGACTTGGGAATCGCGATTGCACTTTTATCGGCCCATGGAACTATTCCGCCCGAGCGTATTCGCGAGATAGTTTTTCTGGGTGAGCTCTCACTCGATGGTCGCATTCGTTCAGTTCGTGGCATATTGCCAGCTTTGATCGCTGCCTATAAATCCGGAATCACTATCGCCGTAGTGCCATTGGCTAACGCGGCCGAAGCTGGCCTTATGCATAATATGGAAATCATCGCCATTGATCATTTACGAAACGTCCTTCGGTGGTTGCGTACTGGAGAGCGTGAAGTCGCCCAAGAGATTGATTACCAGTGGAAAGAGAGCGATGAACGTTTAGATTTTGCCGATGTCGCTGGTCAAGAGCAAGCTCGATTGGCGGCAGAGATTGCCGCAACTGGCGGACACCATATTCTCCTTATTGGTCCACCCGGTGCTGGTAAAACAATGATCGCTGAACGAATTCCAACTATTTTGCCGCAGTTACGAATTGAGCAAGCTCTGGAAGTCACTGCCGTTCATTCCTTAGCGGCAGGTTTTACTAGACGCTCTCCGACCTCGTTGGTGGCACCGATTGTCTCCCCGCACCACACAACTACGAGAGTTGCGATGGTGGGTGGAGGTGCGCATGCGATTAAACCAGGCGCGTGTTCACTTGCTCATCATGGCGTGCTTTTTATTGACGAGGCTCCAGAGTGCCCATCGGGTGTTTTAGATTCTCTGCGCCAACCATTGGAGGCGGGAACAATTACCATCGCGCGCAGCATCGGAAATGTTACTTTCCCTGCGCAGTTCTTATTAGTACTTGCGGCAAATCCATGTCCATGTGGGAAATTTACTGGACGAGGTCGAAACTGCACATGCACCTCAGCGCAGGTGCGTCGATATTTAGGAAAACTTTCCGGTCCCTTAATGGATCGCATTGATTTACGTGTTCCCGTCGATCCAGTTGGACGCATTGATTTAGCGCGTAGCGATCTTGGAGAATCAAGTGCGGTGATACGTACTCGCGTTATCGCCGCACGAGCAGTTGCCGAACGCCGATTTGAAGGTCTTGGATATAGCCTCAACTCTGCAATTCCGGCGCGATCATTGCGCACCGTTTTTCAACCAGAGCGGGCAGCCATGAATTTTCTGCACGATGAACTTGAACGTGAACACATTACGGCAAGGGGATTGCACAAAATAATTCGGGTTGGGTGGACGTTGGCCGATTTGCATGGCCACGGCTTGCCGACCTTGGCCGATATAAAACAGGCACATACAATCCGCGGGGGAGTGGAGTTATGAATGAGCGAGATGCTAGAGCCATTCTCTTCAACGCCATCGAAGGTGGGCATTCATTTTGGTCAAGGGAGATATTTTCCCAAGGCGCAGTAATGGTTTATGAAAAGCTAATTGCCGGCGCTTACGACACCATAAAGTTTGAAAAATTAACCAAGGAGCTTAAGTCCGCTTCCGCAGATCTTGTACTTTCACAAGTAGATAGTGCAGGCGCTCACTTTTTAACTCCAGGGGATGCGCTCTGGCCAATAGCTGTTGAAGATTTGTTAGCGCCGCCCATTGCTCTGATTGCCAAAGGAAACCTTGCAGCTCTATCGATGCAATCACTTGCCATCGTGGGTACAAGAAATCCAACAAATTATGGGGCACGTATATCCGGCGACTTTGCCGCTGGCTTTGTAGATCGGGAGTGGGCAATCGTTAGCGGTGGGGCCTATGGCGTCGATTCATTTGCGCACAAAGGTGCCCTTATTGCTGAAGGCGTAACAATTGCCGTTGTTGCTTCGGGAATAGATGTTAACTATCCCGCAGGTAACACTCGCTTATTCGCTGAAATTTGCGAGTCGGGAGCAATCGTCACTGAGGTAATGCCAGGTCATCCGGCACTGCCGGCACGCTTCTTGACCCGAAATAGATTAATCGCCGCACTCTCGCAAGCGACCTTAGTTGTAGAGGCAGCCTTTCGAAGTGGCTCACTTCGCACCGCGCATGATGCAGCTGAACTAATGCGACCAGTGATGGCGATTCCAGGTCCAATTAATTCGCCAACGAGTGAGGGATGTCATCGCTTAATAGGTGAGCGCGCAGCGGAGTTAGTGACATCGGTTGCAGATGCAGTGGAGTTTATCGGCGCCAATCGGTGAGAGAATAGCGCCATGAGTGAACATCGTTCGGGCTTTGTAGCCATAGTAGGCCGGCCTAACGTTGGAAAATCAACTCTAATTAACGCCCTTGTTGGTAGCAAAATTGCAATCACTTCTCATCATCCAAATACAACGCGCACTGCAATCCGCGGAATTGTTCACGGCAGTGATTTCCAGGCAGTTCTTGTTGATACCCCTGGAGTGCATAAGCCAAAAACGCTTTTAGGCCATCGCCTCAATGCCGTAGTTGATCAAAGCATGGACTCAGTCGACATCGTCATCTTGTGTATTCCGGCCGATGAAACTTCTGGGGCCGGTGATCTATTTATCGCCGCCGAAATTGCTAAGCATCCTCGTGCTAAGAAATTTGCGGTGATCACGAAGACAGATTTGATTTCAAAAGAAAAACTTGCCCTTCGCCTAACGGGGATTATGGCACTTGCCCAAGGATTTATCTGGGATGAAATCATTCCAGTATCGGCGGCCATTCATAATCAGATCGATCTGCTCAATGAGCTTATTGGCAAGAATCTTCCAGTGGGTCCGGCTTATTACCCTGCTGGCACAACAAGTGATCAAGCAATCGAACAGTTAATTTGCGAATTTATTCGCGAGGCCGCTTTGCAAGATGTTCGGGAAGAATTGCCCCACTCAATTATGGTGACTATAGATGAGTTTGGTGAGCGAGAAGAAAAGGGATCACGGCCTTTTTACGATGTTCATGCAACTATTCACGTCGAGCGCGATACACAGCGCGCGATTCTGTTAGGTCACCAGGGAACGCGACTGAAAGAAATCGGTATTCGTGCTCGCGCCGATATTGAACGTGCGTTAGTGGCTAAGATTTTCCTCGGCCTTCACATTAAAGTTTCAAAAGAGTGGCAGAGAGACCCTAAACTTCTTGAGCGTTTAGGCTTCGGCGATAATCGCTAAAGGCGTTTTGCGGCTAGCTAAATAGGAGCCAATCAGGACGAGCGGCAGACCAACAATAATTCCAAGTGTTATTGGTTCACTTAAAATAATGATTCCAAGCACCACGGCAACTGCAGTATTCACGTAAGTCACTAAGGATCCGCGGGCCGGCCCAATTTCTGCCAGAACGGTGAAAAAAATCATAAAAGCTAATGCGGTGGAGAAGATTCCCAGCGCAATTAACGCCTCAATGGCATGGGCGGAAATTGCAGTCTTGGGCCACATGGCGATAGCTATCGGCATATAAAAAACGGAAGTAATAGCCATTGCTAAACCATTTATTGCAATGGGATCATCATTTGGGAGATTGGAAGTAATCATTATGACTGCATAGGCATACATCATGGCTGCCAAGATAACCATAGCGATAGCTTTTGGACTGCTTGTGCCTCTAATTGATTCAATTCCAACTAGTGAGATGATTCCAATAAATCCAATAGCCAATCCCAAAATTCTCTTTGGCTGCCAAACCGAATGATCTCCACGTAACGATGTGATCACTGTTGCAAAAATTGGGACCGTTGCAATAAGTAGGCCAGCCAATCCTGAGGAGATGCTTTTTTCGGCATTCGTAAGCAGAATCCACGGTCCGGCCATCTCAAGGAATGCATAGGGAAGAACATATTTAATGCCACGTAGTGCGCTCACGAACGTCTTTTTATGGATTGCAATAGGAATAAGGATTGATGCTCCGATAAGGGTTCGTCCCACAACGATGAGTGGAGGTGGAATATCTGCAACTGCGACTTTCATTAATAGGTAAGGAATTCCCCAAAGGAAGCCGACAATCCCAAACTGAAACCAGGATTTACGCGTCATTTATGCAATCACGCGCCGATATAAATCAAGAGTTGCGCGTGCAACGCTATCCCAACCGAACTCTTTCATGGCCCGTATCCTGCCAGCAGCACCGTAGGTTTTAAGCAGTTCTGGTTGTGACATTAAACGCGTAATGGATTCCGCTAGGGATTCTTCAAAATCCTCTGCGCTGCCGTTGTAGTCAACGAGTTCACCAGTGGATTTATCGGCAACGACCTCGGGAATTCCACCGACTCGTGAGCCAAGAACGGCAGTCTCGCAACCCATCGCCTCTAAATTAACTATTCCTAGTGGTTCGTACACTGAAGGGCAGATAAAGAGGTCCGCACCAGTTAAGAGCGCCGTTAATTCGGCGTGAGGCAACATATCTTTAATCCACCAAATATTTGAACGCTCGGCTTGAAGATCGGCGATGAGCTCAGCGACTTCGGCGCCGATACCCTCTTCGTCGGGACTACCAGCTGCAAGCACCAGTCCATAATCTGCAGGAACGCTTTTCCAAGCACGCAATAAATGGGCTAAGCCTTTTTGACGAGTAATGCGACCAACAAAAATCGCGTAACGACCATTGATCGTATATTTCTCGGCAACTGATAGATCATTATTAGGGGCAAACTTGGAAGTATCGACACCGTTGCGAATCGTTACTACTTTGTCTGGATCAATAGTTGGGTAGGCGGCAAGAACATCGGCGCGCATGGCATCGCTGACTGCAATTATCGCAGAGGCCGTCTCGTATGCAGTTTTTTCAGCCCATGATGAGATTGCATATCCGCCGCCTAATTGTTCGGCTTTCCACGGCCTCAAAGGTTCGAGCGAGTGCGCGCTGACTACGTGTGGAATTTTATATTGGAGAGCGGCAAAGTAACCAGCCATATTTGCATACCAAGTATGTGAATGCACAATGTCTACGGCGCTAAGTTGTGATGAGATTTCAAGATCGGTAACAATCGCTTGTATCGCTGGATTTGCCGTTTTAAATTCACTCGGAGTTGAATAACCAAAGGCATCAGTACGCGGGCCGCCAAAGCAATGAACATCTACGGATACTCCAGCGATACTGCGCAGGGCATCGGTTAACTGAAGAACATGAACTCCTGCTCCGCCGTATATAGCAGGGGGCCACTCCTTGGTGACGATTCCAATTTTTAAATCGCTCATGAATTCCCCCTACCGTGGACTAGAGGTACAGGCTATCGTTAGTGCATGGCAAAACTTAAACTACCGCTCGGGATAGTACTTGCCGGTGGTGAAGGTAAGCGATTGATGCCACTAACGGCCGATCGAGCCAAACCCGCAGTTCCATTCGGTGGCTCCTATCGCCTTATAGATTTCGTATTATCGAATTTAGTTAATGCCAATATGCTAAAAATTGCAGTATTAACGCAGTACAAATCGCATTCACTGGACAGACACATCACAACTACCTGGCGCATGTCGGCACTGCTCGGAAACTACATCACCCCAGTGCCGGCCCAACAACGCTTAGGGCCACGTTGGTATACCGGCAGCGCCGATGCGATTTTACAGAACTTTAATTTGATTCATGATGAAGATCCTAAGCATGTTTTAGTCTTTGGCGCCGATCACGTATATCGCATGGACCCAGGTCAGATGTTTGAACAACATGTTGAATCCGGTGCCGGAGTAACGGTGGCAGCAATTCGCATGGCGCGGTCTGAGGCCCATGAATTTGGCGTCATTGAACTTGCCGACGATGGAATCACCATAAAAGCTTTCCACGAGAAATCTTCAAATCCACCTGCGATGCCAGGTCACCCAGATCTCTGTTTAGTCTCAATGGGAAATTACATTTTCAAGCGCGATGTTATGGAAGAGGCTCTGATAATCGATGCCGAAGACATTGAGTCACGCCATGATTTAGGCGCAAACATCATTCCATTTTTAACTGGAAACGGTGTTGCTAAGGTTTATGACTTTGCCAATAACGTTGTGCCTGGTGAAACTGACCGTGATAAAGGATATTGGAGAGATGTAGGTTCAATTGACGCTTATTACGCAGCGCATATGGATTTAGTATCAGTGCATCCAATCTTCAATCTTTACAACCGCGAGTGGCCACTGCTGACAAATCCGCCATCATTACCGCCTGCGAAATTTAGTGAGGGCGGCGCAGCTCATGACTCAATTGTTGGCGCTGGCACCATCATTTCAGGTGGGATTTTGCATAACTCTGTTATTTCCTACGATGTTGCCGTAGAGCGAGGCTCACTTATCGAGGGTTCGGTGTTGATGCCATCGGTACACATTGGCGAGAAGGCGATTGTTAGAAATGCGATTTTGGACAAGAACGTTTATGTCGAGCCAGGTGCGCAAATTGGCGTGGATCTTGAACGCGATCGTGAGAGATTTACAATTTCACCGGGTGGAATTATTGTTGTTGGAAAAGGCGTGCGAGTAACAAGTTAAATTAGCTTCACCATTGCGCAGTGTTATCGCGCAACGTTCGATATCTATCCATTACATCTGGCGAAGGCGTAGATGCATGGTGTGTAACATCGCCAAGATTCCACACTGGCATATGACCCAAGTGTGCCCATGCCGCTTGTTTAGCTGCGCCGTTTGCAACGTACTCACCTGCAGGAGGAACAACAACTTCGCGGCCCATGAGAGCACTAGCAATAACTGGAATGGCTGAATTTTTTGCTGCTCCACCGATTATTACAATTCGTTGAACGCTAACGCCAAGGGCAATAAGCGCATCGACGGCATCGGTCAATCCACACAACATGCCTTCAATCATCGCACGCGCGATATCCGCGGGATTTGAATTACTAATGTTCATACCAGCAAAAACTCCGGTCGCATCGGGGCGATTAGGTGTGCGTTCGCCTTCGAAATAGGGCAAGAGAGTTAAGCCATGTGCACCAGCTGACGTACTCAAAGCAAGTTCGCCAACTTCTAAATGTGTCTTACCTAAGATTTGAGTTGCGGCATCAAGGATTCGTGCGGCATTAAGTGTACAAACCAGCGGCAAAAATCGACCCGTTGCATCGGCAAAACCCGCAACGGCCCCGGTTGGATCATGCGTTGGTGAATCGGATACAGCAAAGGCAGTTCCACTAGTACCGAGAGAGATAACAACATCGCCAGGCTGTGCTTGAACGCCAAGGGCAGCTGCGGCGTTATCACCTGCACCTGCAGCGATAGGAATTCCAGAAGTGGTTAAGCCGCCGAATTCATGGGGGTGAATAATTCTTGGAAGCGTGATTTCTAAATCATGTCGCAGTGCGAGGCGCAGAATATCTTCTCGGTAATGGGATGTAGTTGGATCGAAATATCCAGTTCCAGATGCATCACTACGATCTGTGAACAATTTACTAAAATCTTTTCCACCTTGTAACTGCCATGAAAGCCAATCATGGGGGAGAGCAACGGACGCAACTTTGGCGGCGTTTTCTGCCTCGTTATCTGCCATCCATCGCAGCTTTGTTGCGGTAAAAGATGCAACTAAAACTGAGCCAACTTTTCTGGCTATCTCTGCATCTCCGCCCTCTTCACGATTTAAATCAAGGGCCGCTTGCGCCGATCGCGTGTCATTCCAAAGAAGTGCTGGGCGAATAACCTCTCCATCACTATCGAGGGCAACCATTCCATGCTGTTGGCCTGCGATAGAGATTGCACTGACACCATCTAATCCGCCCGCATCATTAACTGCCAGATCCAATGCCGATTTCCAAAGGGCGGGATCAACTTCGGTGCCATGTGGGTGCGGTGCGCGACCCTCACGCAGAAGTTGACCAGTATTGGCATCACGGATAACTACTTTTACCGATTGAGTGGACGAGTCCACGCCGGCAATGATGTCTGAATTGGCCATGGTGCAAGGCTAGACTGTCCCAGTCAGCGTTGACCACCGGTGAGGCCGTTTTGATCCTTGTGCCTGAACCGAAACTTAAATTTTTCTAGGTGGAGTTTAAAATGCGTATTGGTGTGCTCACTGGTGGTGGAGATTGCCCAGGTTTAAATGCAGTTATTCGTGCAGTTGTCCGCAAAGGCGTTAAAGAGTACGGGCATGAATTTGTTGGTTTTCGTGATGGCTGGAAAGGTCCGCTGGAGGGCTTAACAATGCCGCTAACGCTTGAAACAACGCGCGGCATCTTGCCGCGAGGCGGAACGATTTTGGGATCTTCGCGAACTAATCCTTTTAAAATTGAGGGTGGCGTAGAGAAGATTAAAGAGAATTTAGCTAAAGCTGGAATCGATGCCCTGATTGCAATTGGCGGAGAAGACACACTTGGTGTTGCAACCAAACTTGATTCACTCGGCGTAAAAGTTGTCGGTGTTCCAAAGACAATTGATAATGATTTGAATAATACTGATTACACATTTGGTTTCGATACTGCAGTCAACATTGCAGTAGAGGCGATAGATCGCCTGCATACAACCGCTGAGTCGCATCATCGCGCATTAATTGTTGAAGTTATGGGCCGTCATGCTGGCTGGATAGCCCTCCATGCAGGACTTGCAGGAGGAGCTGCATGTATTTTGATCCCAGAACAAAAGTTTTCAATTGATAAAGTCTGCGAGTGGGTCGAGTCACGATTTAAATCTCACTACGCGCCGATTATTGTCATCGCAGAAGGTGCAATTCCACAAGATGGCGATATGGCAGTTAAAGACCAGAGTTTGGATTCCTTCGGACACGTAAAACTTGCTGGAATCGGAGATTGGTTAGCTGAACAGATTGAGGCCAAGACTGGCAAAGAAGCACGCACATCTGTTTTAGGACATATTCAGCGCGGTGGAAGCCCAACGGCCTTTGATCGTGTTCTTGCTACTCGTTTTGGCCTACATGCCATCACCGCTGCCCATGAAGGTGATTGGGGCAAGATGGTGGCCTTACACGGCACCGATATCGTGCGCGTACCGCTCGTATCGGCTACTGAGAAATTGAAGTTAGTTCCACTAGAGCGATACAAGGAGGCCGAGATTTTCTTTGGTTAATCGCACTTCGCGCTTACCACTTAACTCTCTACTCTTATCCTCATGAACTCATCACTTGATTCCCTCTTCACCCCTGGGCTAGTTGCCGCTCAACAACCCAACTGGCCGGGTGGACCAGAAGGGGCACCAATCAAGGCTGCCATTGCAGAACTGAAATCTTTTCCTCCATTGGTCTTTGCTGGTGAGTGCGATGATCTAAAAGCGCGGATTGCATTGGCCGCCGATGGAAAAGCTTTTTGGTTACAAGGTGGGGACTGCGCCGAGACATTTGCTGCGGCTACCGCTGATTCAATCCGTAATCGTATTAAAACAATTTTGCAGATGGCTGCAGTTTTGCAGTACTACTCCAGCCTTCCAGTCATAAAAGTTGGACGCATGGCGGGCCAATTTGCTAAGCCTCGTTCCAATGACTTGGAGACAAGAGGGGATATAACTCTTCCTGCATACCGTGGAGATGCCGTCAATGATCTTGAATTCACGCAAAGTTCAAGAACTCCCGATCCGCATCGCTTGGTCCGTGTTTACAATACCTCTGCTGCGACACTTAATTTAGTGCGTGCATTTACTCAAGGTGGTTTTGCAGATCTTCGACAAGTCCATGAGTGGAACAAGGGTTTTATTCGCGACTCGTCAGTTGGTGTTCGTTACGAAAAGATGGCCGATGAAATTGGTAGGGCCTTAGCTTTCATGAAATCAGCGGGTGTTGATCCAGAGTCCTTCAAATCAGTAGATTTTTTCTCAAGTCATGAAGCACTCATCTTGGAGTATGAAAAGGCGTTAACTCGTATTGATTCACGTACTGGGAGCCCATACGATGTTTCGGGTCACTTCATCTGGATTGGAGAACGAACTCGGCAGTTAGATGGCGCTCATGTTGATTTTGCCGCAAAAGTCCGTAACCCAATCGGTGTAAAACTCGGACCTAAGTCAACGGTCGACGAGGCCTTAGCGCTCATCGATAAGTTAGATCCAGAGCGCGAACCAGGCCGTCTCACTTTTATTACACGCATGGGTGCATCAAAAATCCGCGAAGTGCTACCTCCTCTTGTGGATGGTGTTACTAAATCTGGTGCAAAAGTTTTGTGGGTCTGCGATCCGATGCATGGCAATACTTATGAGGCTCCAACTGGTTATAAAACGCGTAGTTTTGATGATGTTATGGATGAGGTCAAAGGTTTTTTTGAAGTTCATAAAGCTTTGGGGACCCATCCGGGGGGCGTGCACATCGAGTTAACGGGCGATGACGTCACCGAGTGCGTAGGTGGCGGGGAGAAGATTTCTCACGATGACCTAGCGACTAAATATGAGAGTGCCTGCGATCCACGGCTTAACCATGCACAGTCTCTTGAACTCGCATTTTTAGTTGCCGAGATGTTGCGCGACCGCTAATTTTATCCTCGTGCTATTACTCGCGACGTCAATAAAGACTCCCATTGGAACGCTGAATTTATTGGCCGATGACCAGATTCTTATAGGCGCTAACCTTTCGAGCGTTGCGGCATTTAATACTGGCAAAGATGTAGCACTTGTGAAAACAATTCCAGTGATCTCCGACCTCATTAACGATTACTTCGATGGAGATTTAAGTGCAATAAATGCAATCAAAGTCCGCCAACCTGGGGCATCATTTTCGCAAGCATCTTGGAAAGCGATGCGCAAGGTAACGGCTGGCAAAGTTATTTCTTATGCTGACTTAGCACAGAAAGCTGGTTCGCCTGCGGCTGTTCGTGCTGCCGGAAGTGCGTGCGCTAACAATGCCATCATGTTGGTTGTGCCGTGTCATCGAATCGTAAAAACTGGTGGAGCGCTAGGAAATTATGCCTACGGAGTAGATAAAAAAGAGTGGTTATTAAGCCACGAGGGCTTTCTTTAAAATCTCAATTGCTTCGGCACATTGAGCATCATCAAAATCCATATGCGTTACTAGACGCGCAAACTTAGGCCCAAAGGCGCTTATCCATAATCCAGCTTCACGACAACGCTGAGCTAACTCTGTTGCCGTTAAAGGTATCGACTTGAGATCTAGGACAACAATGTTCGTTTGAACGCGTGCAGGGTCAATGAGGGTTGAATCAATAGTTGAAAGTGCCTTCGCAATTTCCTTTGCACGTCGGTGATCATCGGCTAACCGTTCAATATTTTTATCAAGTGCGTAATGTCCGGCCGCTGCCAAGATGCCGATTTGGCGCATTCCAGCGCCATAACGTTTGCGCCAAATACGCGCTTGAGCGACGCGCTCCTTTGTAGAGATCATGATGGAACCGACCGGCGCGCCTAAACCTTTTGATAAACAGACGCTAATTGTGTCAAAATATTTTCCATAGTCGGAAAATGAAACGCCACTTGCTACATGGGCGTTCCAAATACGGGCGCCATCTAGATGAAGCGCCACTCCCATTTCATCGGCACCGATGCGTAGGGCGGCAATTTCGCTTATCGATTGCACGGTTCCGCCGCCAAAGTTATGTGTGTTCTCAACTGCAATTGCGGCGGTAGAAACTAAGTAAGGGCCTGAATCCGGACGGGCGACATCGAGAGCATCGGATGCTTTTAACACTCCATCGATTGCCGGCCAAGTTCGGGTTGTAATTCCGCTAAAAACTGCAGCTGCGCCGAGTTCAGCGCGGACGATATGCGAATTTGTTTCAGCAAGTAATTCTTGTCCAGGTGCTACTAACATTCGAATTGCTAATTGATTTGCTAGGGAACCCGAAGGCGTAAATAAACCAGCCTCTTTTCCAAACATGGCTGCAACGCGCTCTTCTAGAGAGTTAACCGTTGGATCATCTCCATAAACGTCATCACCCACCGGTGCGCTGGCAATTGCATCACGCATACCTTGTGATGGTCGAGTTACGGTATCTGATCGCAGGTCTATGGTCATGGTTGTTAGCCTACTTCTCTTCTTTGACGACAATCAAATACATTGCACTTACAACCAAAATACCTCCGATTGAGCTTTTAATCGTCAACCTTTCTCCACCAAGGAGAATTGCAAAGAGCGCGGCAAATACAACTTCCATTGTTAAAATTACGGCGACTTTTACGGCGCTCATATGCGCTTGGGACCACGTTTGAATAATGAAAGCAATGACAGTTGCAAAGACGGCTGTGAAGATTACGACGCCCCATACTCCTGAATCGGGCGGTAGCTGGTAACCCCCGGGAATCGAGGCAAGGCCGGCCATAACGGCGCACGCTGTAAGTTGAACAACCGTCATGGCGTATGTATCGCGGCCCGAGCTCCATTTGCTCAAAGCAGTGATATGCAGAGCAAAAAATACTGCACTGAAAAAGGTAAGTAGTTCGCCTAAGCCGATGGACCAGCCATGAATTGATAGCAGGGCTAAGCCAAGAGTGGCAATTGCAATGCAACTCCAAGTAAAGCGGCCAACGCGTTGTCGCAAGAAAATCGATGCGAACAGTGGGGTTAATACAATGTAAAGACCAGTTACGAATCCAGTTATAGCCGCTCCCGTGCGCGCAAGACCTAAAGTTTGCAAGATGTAACCGCTACCTAGAAAGACTCCAGCAGCCCCTGCTCGTAGCAGGAGGCCACGATCGATGAGTTTAAATATTTTTGGACGAATGAGCACCATAACTAAGGCGGCAACACTAAAGCGCGTAAAAAGGAAGTTATTAACACTTTGGCGCGCGATGGCATCTTTCATAAGAATAAAAGAGAGTCCCCAAGCAACTGAAACTGACAAGAGTGCCCATGGGGCCATCTGCAACTTCCACTTGTGCTGGGCGCTACTCATTTCTTCTTACGAAGGGCTTTCAAAAGCGCGACTTCAACGGTGTGTTTTTCTTCCATGCCAGGAGTTTCCAAAATTAGGGGGACATTTGCAACGGCTGGATGAGCAAGGAGCTCAGCAAATGCATCGACTCCGATGTGGCCATCACCGATATTTTGGTGACGGTCTTTCAGGGCACCACAAACATCCATTGAGTCATTGGCATGAATTAACTTAAATCGCTCAACTCCCGCAATTTCAATGAGCAGATCTATAGTCTTGGTCATTCCACCTTTAACAGATATGTCATGGCCAGCGGCAAAGACATGGCAGGTATCAAGGCAAATTCCTACTTTAGGATGGTACTCAAGTGCCTTTAAATAGTTCTCGAGATCATCTAGTTTCTTGACAAGTGATTGGCCTTGTCCAGCAGTTGGTTCCAATAAAAGAAATGGTGCATCATCTGCAAGAGCATCGAGAATCGGCATCATGCCTTCGTGGATCTGCTTCCAGGCTTTATCAACATGGGCTGTATCAACGGCTGAACCTGTATGGATAACCGTTCCCAGCGCGCCAATATCAGTTGCACGTCCAAGTGAGTATGCAGTTGAAGCTAGAGAGTTGATATACGTAGCTTCGGTTGGTGAACCTAAGTTAATGAGAAAGGGAGCATGTACATACGTTTCGATATCTAACTCTGCGGCCTTAATTTTAAAGGCCTCATCTACATCGGGTTTGGCTGCAGGCATTGCCCACATTCGCGGACTAGAGGCAAAGACTTGAATTACTTCGGCGCCGGTAGTTTTAGCGTATTCAATCGAACGCTTAGCCATGCCTCCAGTGGTTGGAGTATGAGCACCGATCCGAGGCAACTTAGTTGACATCGGGCTACCCTACGGTAATTGTGACCGTACTGCCACGCGTGACTTTGCTACCAACTTTAGGTGAAATATTGGTGACCTTTTTCGTCTTTTTTACACCTAATTTCTTCACAACAACTTTTAGCTCTAGATCTTCGAGTGCCTTAACGGCCAGACTCTCTTCAATCGAAAAGACATTTGGGATATAGACGAACTGCGTTCCCTTAGATACTACAAGAGTCACTTTAGAATTCTTAGCCACATTGGTATCACCGGCAGGCGTTTGCGAAATAACGGTCCCCGCAAGAATATTTTCATCGAAAGCGTATGTGCTAGTCACAACAAATCCAGCATCAGTTAGCTCACTCAGGGCCTGATCGCTACTTTTCCCGATGTATGAAACTAAAGCCATCGTTTCAACGCCTTTGCTAACAACAATGTTAACGATCGAATCTCTCTTCACTTTAGACCCGGCCACGGGATCGGAGGATATGACAAACCCCTTAGGAATTTTTTTACTAAAGATTTGTGTAGTGGTTCCAATTTTCAATGGGCTCTTTGTAAGAGTTGCGATGGCTGCGGCAGGTGTTAATCCGACAAGGGAGGCTATCGTGTATCGCTCCGGGCCCTGGGAAATGAGTAGCGTGACTTTGCCACCTACATCGATTCGACCTCCACCAGGAGGTTGCGATTGAATAATGGTTCCAGAGGCAATTTCTTCGTCATAACGTTTTTCAATTACTACATTCGTAATTCCGAGGGGATTAAAGGCGGCAAGGGCATCTTGGTATGAACCACCAACTGTTGATGGCACCACAATTCGCGAACCGGGCCCGATGATGGCATACCAACCACCAATGCCCAGAGCGATTGCAATAATAAACGCGACTTTTCGGTTGCGCTTAACGCGCTTGCTTGTTCGACGCTTTCGTTCATCTTTACGTGCAATCTCCTTCGTCGTTTCTACTATCGGCGCAGTTTCATCTTTGACCACATCGTGTTTGATTTTTGTGCGGGCCTTTTCCCGAATAGGTTCGACCGGTAAGTCCAAATCAAGTTTTAACTGATTCTTTTTGGGGTCCAACTCGGCCTGTATTTTCTCTAGGGCGCCAAGGAACTCACCAGCATCACGCGGTCGCATGTCGGGATCTCGGTTTGTGGCTCGACTTATTAAAGCATCGAGGGCCTCAGGAATATCTTTTCGCTTAGACCTAACCGATGGAATGTCCTGATTGACATGCATGTATGCGATTTGAATTGGCGAATCGCCGATGAATGGTTTTTCCCCGGTCAACATCTCAAATGCCACGATGCCGACAGCGTAGACATCGCTGCGCGCATCGGCGATTCCACGTTGAACTTGTTCGGGGGATAGGTATGAGACCGAGCCCAAAATGACACTAGATTCAGCGGTCATTGTTGAACCAATGAGCTCGCCTCGCGCCAACCCAAAATCGGCGATCTTGATGCGACCCTCTTTTGAGATCATAATATTTTCAGGCTTTACATCTCGATGCACGATTCCAATCGAATGCGCAGCACTTAGCGCACTTACAATTGGAATTAGATAGTTAATTGCATCTTTGACTTCAAATCGGCCGCGCTCATTGAGATATTCACGCAGAGTGCTACCTTCGATAAACTCCATAACCAAAAAAACCGCTGGGACGCCACCCTGATTCCATCCTTGATCTTGAACGGCAACAATATTTGGATGTGACAGTGCTGCAGCGGCCTTTGCTTCGCGGATGAAACGATTGACGAATGCCTCATCCTGTGCCAGATGTGGATGCATTATCTTCACTGCGACTTTTCTATCAAGTCTTGTATCCATCGCCTCGTAGATCGAGGCCATTCCGCCGTTGGCAACTTGGCGAATTAATTGATAACGACTATCAATTAGCTCCCCAGATAGATCTGACATGTAGTGAATTTTATGGACTGCGCCTCAGAACTGGGTGTGGGCGCGCCAGAAATTACTGTGAGTTGAGAATATGGTCTGCACTTTCACGGGTTAAATCTGCGGCAAAATGAGAATTCTGAAGAATCTGCCAATTACGCATCTGTGCCTCAATTTGATTTCCATCACGTGCCAATACCCGAGCGAGACCTATTTCTGGGGAGATATCTAACCAATACACCGTTGCGCCAGCTTCGCGCACAACAAGTTGGGCCGCACCGACGCCTTCGAGAATAAGAATATCGGCCGGCTCAAAAGATCGAATTTCCTCGAATTTCATCGTTACCCAATTGAAAATCTCTATCTGAAACGCTGCACCTTTTTTATGAGCGTTGGTAATCATTGCCAGCTTCTGTGTGAGTTGCTCGCTAAGAGCGTTATTCCATCCATCGTACAAATCATCCATATGTACCACGTTGACTGAATTGTCATCGCTAAATTTTTCGTAAAACTGTGTAGCCAGCGTTGTCTTGCCTGCCCCTGCAGGCCCATCAATTGCTACGAGCGTCATACCAACGTTTCCAACCTATAATCGCAATAACCGTAAAAGCCAAGTACAACACCGCCGTGAACCAATAGCCAAGAACCGCGTACTCAATTGTTCCTACGGCATCCACAATCAACCATAAGATCCATGATTCATATTTTTCAAAGACCATCAATATTTGAGCGACTAAACTTCCTATGAGTAAGAAAGCATCGGACCATGTTGCAGCTGCACCAATTCTTGAAAGAACTGGCGTGAGGGCAGCGGTAGTAATTAAAGTTCCTAAACTCCAGTAGTAGATCTGTCTGCGAGTAAGGGCACTTGGCACAGCACCCGTTGGTGCCCAATCACGCCAGCCCCATAGCGCCGCAAGAATAAAAACAATTTGAAGCGCTGAGCTGGCGTAGAGTTTTACGTCATAAAAGAAGACCATGTAAAGAGCACTGCTCAATGCCCACCACGGCCACGTGATTCGCTTGCCAGTAGTTCCAAGCCATACCCCAACAAATGAGGTCACAGCAGAAATGAATTCCAGATATGAAACATCGTAGCCCCAGGCTGTGAATAGAATTTTTGACATTGTCTAAACCCCTTCCAAATCCGCATTATCGGATTGGTCAAACGGTCGGTCTGAATTTCAGACCCTCTCAGCCTTTATGGGCTCCCGTACTTCGTAGAGTAACGTTACTTTCGTGTTAAAGCTCTCCTATATGGCCATGATTGCCTTCACGGTAGTTGGCTCATTTTGGCTAGAGATTTTTCTTAAGGTACGCGTTCTCGCGCGAATCAAACGTGTAGTCCGCGCGATGTGGCCCATCGTAACTCTCTTCATCCTCTGGGATGCCTACGCAATCAAGAGTGGCCATTGGCGATTTGATAAGGCTCAAGTGTTTGGAATCTATGGCCCTTTTGGAATCCCAGTTGAGGAATACCTTTTCTTTCTTGTTGTGCCACTGGCAGCGATCATGACAATTGAAGCTGTACGCACTGTGAAGAGAGATTGGCCGCTATGAGCTATACGCAGTTGGCAATCGTTGCGGTGGTTTGCGCCGTTCTATTTGATCTTTTTGTCGCGAGAACACAACTTTTGAAGCGAAGAGTTTTTTGGACCTCGTATGCGATTATTCTTAGTTTTCAGTTATTAACTAATTGGTGGCTAACATCTCGTAATATCGTTATGTATAACTCATCAACGATAGTTGGTCTGCGAATTGCATCGGCGCCGATTGAAGATTTACTCTTCGGTTTTGCTTTAGTACTGGGAGTTTTGACTAATTGGATCCGAATTGGAGCTTTAGAAAAGCGGCGCCGGCAACTCTGATTCTGCGCGCGGTAGAAGTCTGAGCTCTTTTATTGAATATGTCATAGCCAATTTTTTCAACTTCATCGACAATGCCACAGTAAAGTTCACTCGCCGCCTCAATACAAGGTCGGCTAGATGGCTCCAGTAACGCTATCCCAGGGGCCGCCTCTGCCTGGAGTTGGCGCACTCGCGCAATCTGAAATTTTAGTAGATCAATAATCTGTGGAGTTAAAACCCGTTCCTCAAGCATTTCGTGCGTAACCCCAAACTCGGCTAGCTCTGCAATGGGCATGTAAATTCGTCCGCGATCTAAATCTTCATCGATATCGCGAATGAAGTTAGCCAATTGAAAAGCGATACCTAATTTCTTGGCAGCTTCAAAAGCATCTCTATGTGTATAGCCGAGAATTGGCACCATCTCAAGCCCAATTACGGCCGCCGAACCGTAGACGTACTCCATTAAATCTTCATACGTCTCATACTCTTGAACCGTCAAATCCATTGTCATCGAGTGCAAAAAAGCCTGGAAATACTCTCGGGGAATTGCAAATCGATTAACGGTATCAACTAGCGCAAGGCCGACGCTGTCCTGGCTGCTCCCTTTCGTTAAATCCGCAAGCACGCCTTCGCCCCAATTGTGAAGCTGTGCGGTTTTTTCTTCGATAGTTAATGTGGAGTCAAGATCATCGACAATTTCATCGGCAAAGCGAGCAAAGCCATACAAAGCATGAACAAATGGCCGTTTCGCTTTGGGTAATAAAAGGGTCGCTAGAAAATATGTTTTGCCGTGTAAGGCGTTCAAGCGCTTGCACTCGCTATATGACGCGCGCAATGAGGAATCGGTGATTCCCGCAGCGGTTAGCTCATCCATTTATTTGACTGGGCCGACTATGCGCTCAGCTGCCAAGCGGCCAGAAATCAATACCATCGGTACGCCAACTCCAGGCTGAGTTCCAGATCCAGCAAAAACAACATTCTCGATACCGGCGGCCATGTTGCGGGGTCTAAATGGACCAGTTTGGAAAAAAGTATGCGCACTTGCAAACGGTGCGCCTCGCTCCATTCCTTGCGCTTGCCAATCTAGGGGAGTAGTTAGAACTTCCGTTTCAATTGCATCACCAAACCCGCTGTACCCGCGAGATTCTAAGGTTGAAATCATGTGATCTCGATATGGTTTTGCTTCTTTGGTCCAGTCGATATCGGCATCTAAGTTGGGGGTTGGGAAAAGAACGTAGTAGGAATGTTTTCCAACCGGTGCAAGACTGGGATCATCTTTAGATGGAATAGTTACTAGCACGCTGGGATCACTCATTAACTTTTTCTGTGTAATGAGCTCATCAAAAACGCCATCCCAGGATTTACCAAAGTGAATATTGTGGTGGGCCGTGAACTCATATTTCTTTGAAGAGCCGACCAACATAGTTACACAAGACGGTGAGTAGTTAAGGCGCTTAACCGAAAGAGGTGTCTTGCCTAGTAGATCGCGCCAAGCAACTGGTAGATCCGGATTGAGAATGAGGGCATCGCACTGAATTCTCTGGCCATCTTCGGTCAATACGGCTTTTGCGCGACCATTGACTACCTCGACCGAAGACACTGTTGTGCTGTATTTGAACTCAACGCCATGTTTTTGCGCAGCGCTGGCTAGTGCTCGTGGCACCGCATGCATTCCACCTTTAGGGAAGAAAACCCCATTAACTGAATCCATATAAGCAATGACGGCATAGATAGCAAGAGCCTGTTGTGGACTAACTCCGGCATACATCGCTTGAAATGAGTAAACCTTTTGTAGGCGTGGATCTTTCATAAATTGATTTACTTTAGGAGCTAATCGGCGAAAGCCTCCAAGGGCAATCAAGCGCGCAAGATTTGGAGTTAGCAAGTTAAGAGGTGAATCTATATTGCGATCAATAAAATCATTCATCTCGTACTTATAGAGCTTTGTAACAAAATCTACATATTTACGATAACCCTCGGCTTCAGTCGAGCTAATTTTGGAAGCTATCTCAGCTTCCATCTCTTGCGTGTTTGCATGCACATCAATCTGCGACCCATCATGATAAAAAGCTCGATATAAAGGAGACACGGGCATGAGTTCTAGCCAGTCCTTCATATCTTCACCGACGCAGTTAAAGGCATCTTGAATGAGTGATGGCATTGTCAGAACACTTGGACCGGTATCAAAAGCGTAGCCATCTTTTTTGAGTAAACCATTTCGCCCACCCGGAACACTTTCGCGTTCGATGACGGTAACTTTTCGTCCAGCCCCAGCTAATCGCAGAGCAGCGCTAAGACCTGCAAGTCCGGCCCCGACAATAACTACATGATCGGTTGGACCTTTAACTCGAGCCGTCACCTAGGCACTTCTCTTAGTTGCAATTTTGGCGAGCTCTAGAAGCAGTGGGTGTGCATTTTCTCCAATAAGCTCATTGTCGGCAGCAGTTAAAGCCTGCTTGGTTAGTTCGTCAATCATCGATTCGAGTTGTTCCTTGGCCCCGGTAGAGACAATAATCTCTTGCAAAATCTTTACTCCGTGCTCATCTAAATCAGGTGCTCCAAAGTACTTCCGACTTGTCTCACGCATAACTTCGGTAGATGCTTTATCGGTTAGCGCAATAAGCACAGTTCGCTTGCCCTCTCGCAAATCATCTCCGGCTGGTTTGCCTGTAATGCTTGGCTCCCCAAAGACGCCCAACAGGTCATCGCGATATTGAAAAGCCTCGCCTAACGGAAGCCCGTAGGCAGATAGAGCCGCAAAGAGTTCGGCAGATTGGGCACCACTAAGCGCTGCACCGATAAGCAAAGGTCTCTCAATTGTGTATTTTCCAGATTTATATCGCGCAATCGTGATGGAGCGATTTAAATCAGCTCTCTTCTGCGTCTGCTCATGGATATCTAGGAATTGTCCAGCCATTAACTCAGTACGCATTTCATCGTAAATAGGCATTACATCATTGATCTGCTTGGGAGTAAGCCCTGCCGAGTTAAGCATTTGATTTGACCAGACCAAAGCTAAGTCACCTAATAGAACGGCGGCGGCTGATCCATATGCTGGAGCAAAACCTTCGAGTTCATCTTGCACATGAAGTGATTCAAAGTGGCGATGGATTGAAGGCTTACCCCTGCGCATATCGGAGCCATCCATTAAATCATCGTGAATGAGTGCGCACGCTTGAAGAAGTTCAAGGCTTGCGATAGCCCTAATGATTGGAGCAGTGACCTCGGCGCCGGTGCTTACATAACCGCAATAAGCAAACAAGGGTCGTAATCTTTTTCCACTATCGAGAAGAAAAGAGGAGAGAGCTTGAGCAACTGGTGCCAGATCACTTGAAATCGATACTAGAAATTTTGATTGCTCTTTGAGGAAGGCCGCTAGTTCTATCTCGACGGCATCACGAATCTCTTGAAGTGTTGCCTTGGCCTGGGAACTCACTCCTTAACGGTACCCTCACACCGTGGTAGTCCGCACTTCGTATTCATTAGAGTTCTTCCCTCCAAAGGATGAAGAGGGTGAAGTTCGGTTGTGGGCTGCGTTAGAGGCCCTTGAATTCATGGCACCGGAGTTTGTATCTGTGACCTACGGCGCAGGCGGGTCGACTAGAAATCGTACGATTGGTGTAACCGAAGAAGTCACTCACCGAACAAAGATTCCTACAGTTGCCCATCTCACCTGCGTTGGATCCAGTCGCCAAGAGATCATCTCAATTTTGCACATGTATCGCGCCGCAGGCATTAGAGGAGTTTTGGCGCTTCGCGGAGATCCAGCTGGCGGTCCGCGAGCACCGTGGATTCCAACGGCAGATGGATTTACACACGCCGATGAACTTGTGCAGCTAATTCATGAGTTTGGTGGTTTTGATATTGGAGTTGCTGCATTTCCAGATGGGCATCCATCATCTAATGGCGATGAGAAGAAAGACATCGACGTTTTGCTGCGCAAAGAGCGTTTAGGTGCAACCTTTGCGACGACTCAGTTTTTCTTTGAAACCTCTAAGTGGGAAAAAATGGTTTATGCGCTGCAAGCCAGAGGTTCAAAACTAAAAGTGATTCCAGGGATCCTGCCCATTACCAATATTAAACAGCTGCAGCGAATGGCCGAACTTGGGGGAACGCCAATCCCACCGTCAGTGCTGCGAGATTTTCAGGCAGTTGAAGGCAACCCTGATGCCGTCCACCGATTAGGCATCGAGCTGGCTAGCGTTTTGTGCGAGGAGCTATTGGCTGCTGGCGCACCGAGCCTTCACTTCTATACTATGAATAGCGCAGTTGCTACTAAAGAGATTTACGGAAACTTAAACAATGCTCACTAAAGAAGAGTTCTATGGAAAGTGGAGCACGCTCCATAGTGATGCTCCGATTTCTGGCGCTGTTGCTTGGTGGCTAAAAATCTCATATCGCTTTGGTCTGATTGCCACACTCCTTCGAATTTCGCCTAATGTTTTAACCCTATTAGGGCTAGTCAGCGCGGCGATGACGGCGTTAACTGCAACGTCCTGGTGGGCCGTTTTCTTTTTAGTCTTCTCGCTTTTTTGTGATGGCATTGATGGAAGCGTTGCAATTTTCCAAAAGCGCGATGGCCCTTGGGGTGCGACTCTTGACTCAGTTGTGGATCGAATTAGTGAGGCCCTATGGCTTTATGCTCTCTATGTAATAGGTGTGCCCGCTTGGCTTGCCATTGCGTTGTGGAGCGTTGCCGCATTTCAAGAATATGCACGCGCCAAGTTAACTTCGCTAGGCGTGACCGATATTGGTGTTGTAACTGCAGCCGAACGCCCAGTTCGAGCTAGTTTTCTATTTTTAACTTTGATTATGTGGCATTTAGGAATTCCTGGAGTCATCGCTTTATCATGTGCGTTTTTAGTTGTTCAAGTAATAAGTTTTGTTATGGTTGTTCGTTACGCGCGCCAGCAATTGCATTAGCAACGAATTCACCGCTCATTCCAACTAATGGCAGTCCACCTCCGGGGTGGGCTGAGCCACCAACACAGTAGAGACCCTTAATAGGTGAGCGGTTCTTTGCGCGCATAAATGCCGCACGCGCACCGTTACTTGAAGTTCCATAGATTGATCCACCAGGGGCGTTAACGCTACGTTCCAAATCCGCTGGGGTTCGAATCGTCAACGATTCAAGGCGATTGCGCACTGAAATTCCACGGGCTTCGATTTGATCGATGATGCTGTTTGCGTAAGTTCGAACAAAGGTTTCATCATCCCAATTAAATCCAGTCGCCCCATGGTGAGGAGCATTCACAAGTACGGACCAACTCTCAAGGCTGGGATCTTTAACCATATGCTCGTCATGAGGTGCGCAGATATAGATAGTAGGTTTTTCAACGGGGAGTTTCTTGGTAAAGATTGCATCAAACTCAGCGTCATAATCTTGCGGGAATAAAATAGTGTGATGACTGAGCGGCTCAGTTCCATCTTTTCGCAAACCCAAGAGAAGCGAGAAACCAGCAATCGATGGCTCAGCCTGTTTTAAATTCTTGCGAACTCGGCGTAGTTTTCTGGTGTTGCCCTTAATTAAATGGTTGTACGTAAGTCCGGCATCGGCATTTGCAATTACGGCATCTGCTGAGACGAAGGTGCCATCCGAAAGGCAAACGCCTCGTGCCACACCTTTATCTACCCGAATCTCCTCAACTTGGGTGTTGAAATAAAACGCAACACCGACATCTACGCAGCGCTGGTGAACAACTTTTGCGAGAGTGCCAACTCCACCAGTGATATGCCAGGCACCAAAGCTCTCCTCCACATATGCAATGCTGGCAAGGACAGCGGGGGCCTTACGTGGATCTGAACCGCTATATGTGGCGTATCGATCTAGAATAAATCGAAGTCGTTGATCTGGTAACTCTTCATTGGCGAATTCGCGAAGTGATTTCCATGGCGCGATAATAAATAGATCTCGAATGAGCGTTACGCGCTTTAAGAGCGAAAATGGAGAGCGTAGCTCTGATTCAATAAAGGGCTCGCGGGAAACATCCCACATTTTGGTCGCACGCCGCATCATGTGATCCCACTGCAAGGCTGCCATTTCTCCAAAGGCTTCGCGAAGAGCGTTGAGCGTATGGTGGCGCGAAAGATTTGCAAATTTAACGCTCGTGCCATCGCTGAATCGATAATCAAAGGATGGATCAACAGGTTTTATTTCACAAAGCAATCCAAGAGGCTTACCGGTTCGAATAAATAAATCTTTATAGACGGCCGGAAGAGTGAGAAGGGATGGGCCAGTATCGAATGCAAATTTGCCAATCCACTCAGTTCGTAGTTTTCCACCGTAAGTATCAGATGCCTCATAGACGCTCACTTCATGGCCCGCGCGTGCTAAGCGTGCTGCGGCACTCATGCCACCCATTCCAGCGCCGATGACAACAATTTTCATAGCGTACGACCTTTCCATTTGATATCTCCGCGTTTGAGATAGGAGTAAAAAATAAGATAGATAAGTAAGGCCGACGAAATTGGATGGAGGAGTGAATCTATAATATTCGTGCGCGCACGAACTGCACTTAATGCCCGGGTTGAAGCAACAATAACAAAGGCGATCCAGCCCAGCATGGAACCAGTTAGAGCCACGACAATTGGTGCGATGCCGGTAAGAAAAATAAGTAGAATCGCAAAAAACGAACCTATGGTCGAACCAAAGGCGTATCGCAAAGATTTTCCGTATCCAGATTCAATCTCGCTCCACGATGAATACATTCGGCATTGTGCAATTTCTGCGCCACTTACAACAACACCATGTGCGCCAGTTCTAATCAGTGCACGGGCAAGAAAGACATCATCTAAGACTGCAGCTTTCACTGCTTCATAACCCTCCGCTCTAATGAGAGCGGCCCTTTGCACAAGGAAAAATTGTCCGTTAGCAACAGCCATCGATGAAAAAGTCGCACGCTCTGCGATGGGTAGTAGGAGGGTAGACATCCACGACCATTGCAAAAGGGGTTGAATGAGGCGCTCCCCAAAAGTGATGGCAATCTGCTTGGGATAAGGGGAGATGAAATCTAACGATGCCGACTTCATAAGCGTGATCGCTTTATTGATTGCCTCCGGGGAGATTCGAACATCGGCATCGAGAGTCACGATAATTTCACCGCTCGATGCTTCTAATAACTGTTGCAAAGCCCAGGTTTTCCCAATCCAACCAGGCAGAAGGGGCGCGCCTTGAATCACGCGAAAGTTATTTCGCCCCGTGATTCCAGTTGAGATTAAATCAAAAGTCGCGTCCTCGGAGTTGTCATCTAGAAGAATAAATTCAACGTTATCAACTCCTAGTTGCGCGCTGAGCGATTCAATAAGTTCGGCAATGTTTTCCGCTTCGTTACGCAGTGGAACTAGGACGCTAACCCTTTCTGTGATCGAGCTGATGAGCTGGGGTTTGCGAATTGCAGAGAAATTGATAACTGAGATGAGTAGGAGAATAAATGGGAGAAGAATTATTAACCGAGACATATAGCGTTATGGGCGCCCTAACCAGCGAGTAAAGAAATAGGGTGCAAGGGTTATTCCAAAGACCGCGCCGGCAAAGAGGGCAATTCCCGGACGATGGAAGAAGAAGAGATTTCCAACAACTCCAGAAAATAGAATCCACACTAGATAAGAATCAACGGCCACAAATGATGCACCAATTTTTCGGCGATCACGGGGGAGAATTAAGTGCAGAATGCCGATTAATCCCATTCCAGTTAATAACCAACCAACAGTATTAGAAAGTGGAATTTCGGGTTGAAATGGAACATGCGGGCCTTTTACTACCCACGTCCATCGGCCCGATGTAACCATAAGTGGATCTAGAAATAAATCCCATGCGGCAAGGGCTACTCCGCCATAAAGAAAAATCCAATGGCCTGCAATACGCCTAGATACAACAAGAATTGGATGCGCCATCATGATCCAAGCAAATGGAACTACTAGAGGGACAGAAAAAATTCGAAGCCCAAGATCAGGGGAGTAGGTGTAATGCCCAAACGGCCACGAAGTTACTACTCCGATCTGTTCAATAAGTAGCGCGAAGCAAAAAGTAAAAACTAAATATGTAAATGCGTATCTGCCACCATAAGCCAGTAATGCATGTAGAAGCATTGCACCAGCGCCCCAATAGACAACCGCAATTGTGATTAACCGCAGAGTTTCACCATCAACTAGTGGATAAATGATCTGTAATAAAATCGCAATCGATAGAACAGTCAACATCATTACGTTCATGCGCATCGAGATGCCTCGTCGTCGATTCCGGCGCGGTGAATAGTGGCGAATCGACATGTGGTTAGTCTGCCCTACTTAGAGGGCTGGTCATTAATTGAGCCACGCATTTCTCGGACAGCAAAGCGCGAAAAGAGCTCCTCTGAGTACCACTTGAACTTTTTAGTCGCATCTATCGCCGAGTTATGGGCCTGGCCGCGATAGGCAAAATCTCTCAATGCGGCCGGGGACTCCCAGATAGAAAAAGTGCCTTGTAAACCAATGGGTGCTTCCCCGATTCCGATAGCTGCGATCAAGCCAGGTGCAGCTTTAAGTGATTCTGTGACAGGTGGAACGGCTCGCCAAAAGCGTAAGTTTTGTAACAAAGCAATACGTGCGCGGGTGATAGCAATTACCGTTCCATCCCAATCCTTGACCGAGGAAATAAAGGGTTCTTTCCCGGACCATTTACCATGTGCTGAAATCGGTTCGATGATTGCACGGAACTCGCTAATTGAATTCTTGCGCCATTGTTTTATAACAAATGTATTATCAAATGCATCGACATCGTTTACGTCAGCAATTAAGCCCCAACGTAGGGGGTTGGCATCCATTGGCGTAAATGTTTCACCCTTACCTGTTCCCAGGGATTTGAAGAAACCAACATTTTCGGACCTGCGCAAAATAGTTCGATCGAGAGCCATTGCGACTAAGGCGAAGGGAATCGCGCTGGGTTTAATTTTCCAAAAATAGGCAACGATCATTTAAACCAACGAACCATCCCAATTACCCCCGCGGCAGCATAAAAGAACTGCAAGAAAAGAATGCCTCTGTGCCTGCCAAAGTAGGCCCAAATTCCAATCAATGCTGAAGATACAAGCAATAATGTAAAGCCAATAAATTCAGCGCCAATATTTGCGGCGACTAGAAGTGAATACACGATTGCAGTTGCAACACCCAGCCATTCAAAGACCTTAGCTTTCATGCTTCATCACCCTCATTAGGTTATTCAATCGCATAATTGTAGGCTCTCATCTACTTCGAAAGGAAAACCCTCTGATGTTGCTTCATTGGCTCGCGCTCCTTTCTTTGGCCATAACAATCTACTTTGCCTGCGAACTCTTCGTAAATGCCGTTGAATGGCTTGGAGTTCGATTAAAGATGGGCACAATTGCAATTGGCACCATCCTTGCCGCAATTGGCACAGCGCTTCCCGAAAGTGTTGTTACGTTAGTTGCCGTCACAATGGGTAAGACTGATCAAGCGAAGGATATAGGCGTTGGCGCCGCTATGGGTGGACCTCTTGCCCTGGCAACAATTGCATATGGCGTCTCTGGTTATATGTTGCTGCGTAAAAAGCGTGGGCCCAATCCACTTAAAGGCGTTGACTTAAGTCTGCTCGCAAAGGACCAGAAGTGGTTTCTGAGTATTTTCATTTTCAAAGTTGGTCTAGGACTTGTCGCTTTCTCTTTTAAACCGTTCCTGGGGTATCTATTTTTTGCAGCTTACGGTGCTTATTTCATCAAAGAGATGCGAGCAGATTCTGAAAAGCACAGCGACTTTGATTTAGAACCCTTAAAGTTACAACCAAATAAACCTGTACCTTCTGGATGGGCTGTAGCAGTCCAAACGCTCGGAGCACTCATCGTCATCTTTATTTCTTCGCAACTCTTTGTCGCTCAGCTTGAATGGCTTGGACCAAAACTTGGGCTCTCAGCTACCGTCACAGCACTTCTATTATCTCCAGTGGCAACTGAGTTACCAGAGATCATGAATGCGATTATCTGGATTCGCCAGGGGAAAACCTCTCTGGCATTGGCAAATATAAGCGGAGCCATGATGATTCAAGCGACAGTTCCTTCTGGGCTTGGAATCATATTTACTCCTTGGAAATTTGATGGTCCATTAATATTATCTGGAGTAGTAACAATAATTGCCGTTGTCTATTTGCTGATTCTTTTTAAGCTTAAGAAATTTAATCCCCAGCGGCTTACCGTCGCAGCTGCTTTTTACGGAATTTTCGCTGCGGGGTTGATACTGCTTTAGTTCTAACTCGCGAATAAATGTCCAGGACTTACTCGAAAAGGAATTATTTCGTACAAGTGGCTTGAGCCATATATGAGTAACTCTGGTCCCACGAAATGGAAAGTGGCCGCGTAAATTTGGAGGTATCTCCAACCTCTTCGGTGGGTCCAAATCCGGCAAGAAGTCCAGAGGCAACTGCCTTGAAGAATAATTCTCGCTTTGATTGAAGACCTTCAGACATAAATGTATATGTACCGGTCAAAGTTGTTCCATCGAAAGTTCCAGTGAAATCTCCATAGGACGAGTCTTTCTGCGAGTTATTTAAAGCAATCGACCCTTTTACGTCTAGACCCGATTGGCTTGTGATATTTAAGAAGAATCGATCGTTCTTGAGTGATGCAGCAAAACATCCAACAATCGGTTGTGGAGTATCGGAGGCAACCAACTTAGTGCTATGAATCTTCATAGAAGAATCTAGATAGAGAAATTTAGATATCGATGTCTTATTCAGAGTAAATGAAATCATTGATCCACGGAGCGTTTGCGTCACAACTCCAGCATCACCATCTGGGAATGAATTCTTCACTGTTGTTGCCTCCGTAAAGATCTGTGCAGGCATAAGGTGCAGTTGATTCTTGAGATTATCGGCAACTTTGTTAGCAATACTGGTTGTCCAGCTTGAAACTGAATCTAATTCGGCGGCGTTTGGCTTTACCTCTTGAGGAGTTGTTGCACACCCGCTAATAGTTAGGCAAATAACCAAGGCTCCAATAAGGGAAAGCCATTTCTTAGACATCACTGACTAACCACCGGTCCTTTTAAGTCTCATTTAGCTTTGCAGGGAATCTTAATGCAGTCATCTGTCGGCACAACAGTCGAGAGTTCAAGTTTCAAGTTTTTTATTCGGCGATGATCATTGGCGTTGCTCCGGTAACACGCAATAACTCAGCAAAGGAAGTTGCATAGACAGAGT
>SESB01000211.1_pt1 | contig 42906 bp, 42 predicted proteins | sample 3171441 | NCBI WGS metagenome assembly SESB01 (sample SAMN06051867, study PRJNA518727) | freshwater metagenome | biome: subpolar coniferous forest; feature: holomictic lake; material: water; isolation source: holomictic Lake 227, 6 m depth | place: Canada: near Kenora, Ontario | collected...
AATATCCCAAGCATTTTTCCCCCTTTTAAGCGACCATTCCCATTGCCGTTTCATGGTTATGTGTATGAGATAGGCAGTCAACTCTTTTTTTTAACAGAAACATGTTTTGAATAAAGCCGATTCTGACTGGAAAAGTGAAACGGCTTTTTTTTGAGCTACCGATTACGCTATAATTTTTAACCGTTTACAGGAGTAATACATATGTCAGTCGCATTGAAAAGGACATTTCAGCATGAACTTTCGTTGAACGACGTTGTTGCAAAATATCCTGATTTACCTCGGTTGGTTATTATCAAGACCGATGTCCAGAGACGAGGCATTCATTACACTGAACGTGCCTTGAGTATTGTCAATCCTGACATCCATCAGATGCGCAGCCCTTATCTTTTTGGTTCACGGGATGGTGAGATAAAGGATTTGCCTGAATCGCTTTTGTTGAGGGATGGCACCACAATCCTTGTTGACCCTACTCCTCTTGAACAAAATCCATATCTCGTTGATCTTGTTGATGGACGATTAGCATTGGTTGACAATGATGAGGTTGTTGAATTTGTAAAATTATGGCCAAAACCGAAATACTACGATGTAAAAACATCTTCAGGTATTCCGATGAGTCACATAGCAAGTGCCCGCCCACAGCGCCTTAATATTTTTCAGTCGAGTTACTGTCACTTTTGGGCTGAACATAAGGAGTGTCGATTCTGCGATATCGTCAATCATACAAAACAGCAAAAAAATGAACTTGGCGTTCCTGTCCGCCTGAAACCTTATGATGTTTCTGAGACCATCAGGGAGGCTTTGAAGGAAAAAGGCCGATTTACAAGTATATGCCTTACCGCAGGCTCGGTTCTCAAGGGTAATGAGCTTTTTGATAATGAGGTTGACTTCTACATCGAAACGCTGCAGGCAATTGGCGAAAATTTTGCAACAAAAAAATTTCCCAGTGAACTGATCTCTTCGGCATTTAACGAAAAACAGCTTGCCCGGCTTTATGCAGAAACTGGCATTACAAGTTACACCAGCGATCTGGAGGTGCTTGGGGAGGAAAAATTCAACTGGATTTGCCCTGGAAAAGCAGAATCGGTCGGGTATCAGGAGTGGAAGCAGCGTCTGGTGAGAGCTGTTGATATTTTCGGCAGAGGAAACGTTGGCACTGGCCTTGTAGGTGGAGTTGAACTGGCAAAGCCTTATGGTTTTTTGAGTGAAAATGATGCACTGAATTCAACACTTGATGAGGCAGAATCGCTTGCTGAGCAAGGTGTCACCACATTTTTTATTGTTTGGGTCCCTCGCCCCGGTTCAGACTTCCATGACCAGCAGAACCCGTCTCTGGACTATTTCATTCGCTTAGCATCAGGGCTTCATCAACTGAGGGTGAAGTATGGACTCTCTATCGATTACAATGATTACCGCCGTTGCGGCAATCATCCTGATACCGATTTATCGAGACTTCTATGACTTCAATCATCACTCTACAACAATAATACCCGGGAGATCTAAAAAATGTCGGTTCAATTGACAGAAGAACAGATAGCACTTCTTAATGATCGAGATTCTCATAAAGTGCTGGCAACGGTAGATGAATCGGGCAACCCGCATGTGGTGTTCAAACAATCGATTCATGTTGCTGAAGACGGGAACATCCACTATCTGGAATTGCTGGAATCATCGCGCACCAACCATAATCTTGTGAGGGCAATATGGTTTGATCGTAAAGTGTCAATAGTTGTTAAAGGCGGAGATAAACAAAGTTTTCAAATTAAAGGAGAGCCTCTTGAAGTACACGTGACTGGCCCTCTTTTTGAAAAGCATTATGTGGAGATACAAGAACGACTTGGAGATGTTGATCTGGCAGGAGTCTGGGTTATCGAACCACAAGAGGTGATCAATGAAAATTTCTGGCTGCGCAAGGTAGACGAAGAGGCTAAGCACCCTTTGTTTCTGCACTTGGATCGAATAGCTAAAACAAAAGTACAACACTAACTATAACTCAGAAAAATAAGGATACCTATTATGAAAAGGTTCTTGAACATTGTTTTAACTGGAGTTTTTGCTTTTGCCGCGACTTCCCTGTCAAGTCCAAAAGCTCAGGGTGAAGAAATTCGGCTTGCTACCCAGGCTATTCCAGCCTACGCTCCGATTTTTGTTGCCAAGCATAAAGGATTTATTCAGGAGGAACTTGCCAAAATTAAAACAACAGCTGAAATCAAGTGGACGTCTTTCCCAGCCGGTCCGCCAATCAACGAGTCTTTCGCTGCTGGTCAGCAAGACTTTGGCTTTTTAGGTGATGTGCCTGCTATTATCGGTAAATCTGCTGGTATCAATACCAAAATTGTTGCCCTGACATCATCGGGGGCTAAAACGCTTGCGGTTGTTGTGCCTTCAAAGTCTGCCATCAGCTCTCCATCCGGATTGAAGGGTAAAAAGGTTGCTGTAGTGAAAGGCTCCTACGCCCATCATCTTCTTTTACTGGTGCTTCAGAAAGGCGGGCTTACCGTAAATGACATCGAACTCATCAATCTTTCTCAAGCTGATATTGCCACGGCACTTCTTAATGGCAACATCGATGCAGCAGCAATATGGGAACCTCTCATTACCAAACTGAGCTCACAGGGAACAGTTCGAGTTCTAGCCGACGGAACCGGTATTAAAAAAGGTGTCTTGGTTATTATTGCAACGAATGAGTTTGTCACGAAAAACCGTGCAAAAACAAAGGCTGTGCTCAAAGCCTATAAGCGTGGTGCTGACTTTATTAAAGCAAACCCTTCTGAGGCTGCACAGTTGATTGCCGCTGATGTGAATCTGACGCCGGAACTTCTTTTGCCGGTGTTGAAGAAATTCAACTACAACCCTGCTATCCAGCCAGAAGATATCGGTGAGATTAAAAAAAGTGAAGCCTTTTTGCTGAGTAATGGACTGATCAGGGCAGATGTCAATATTGATAGCTTTGTCGATGCATCACTGACTAAAGAAATCGGTATCAAATAGAAACTCCATGGCTTATAGCAACATTCGATATACAGAAAAAGTTAAGCACTTTACTCAGTATTTCGGTCTTTTGGCTCTTCTTTTATTGGTTTGGGAGGCATTGTCAAGGCTTGGAGTGATCCAACCGATAATATTGCCTCCTCCATCACAGATAGCTCTTGTGTTCTATGACCTCCTGAAAAACGGAAGTCTCCTGAAGCATATCGGTATCAGTGTGTTGCGAGTACTTGAAGGGTTTGGAATTGCTGCAGTCCTTGGTTTAACCCTTGGAATGGGTATCGGTCTATCACAAAACCTTGCCCGAATGAGTGACCTGATTATTCAGGTTATCAAGCCTATTCCACCCATAGCATGGATTCCTCTGGCAATTCTCTGGTTTGGGATTGGGGAGCAGTCGAAGGTCTTTATCATTTTTCTGGGGGCGTTCTTTCCTGTGATTATCAATACCATTGATGGTATTCGACAGACTGACCACAAACTGGTTGAGGTGGCCCGCATCCTTGAAGTTTCCAAGAGCAGGTTTATCCTTGAGGTTGTTATTCCTGGTGCATTCCCATCCATCATGACCGGTCTTCGTGTTGGTTTGATGGTAGCCTGGATGTGCGTTGTGGCCGCTGAACTTATTGCAGCAAGCGGTGGTGTCGGTTATCTGATTATGGATGCAAGACAGCTGTCTCAATCCGATGTTGTCCTTGTCGGTATGATTACGATCGGCATTATCGGAAAACTGATGGACAGTATTATATCGTGGATTGAAAAAAAGGTCATCACATGGAAACCGGTTTTTATCGGGGTTTAGAACATGAGTGTAACACTATCGTTAAGGGAAGAGAGGTATGAACAATAATAATTCTGTCAGGCCGAAGCTGCTTATTGAAAATCTTTCGAAAAGTTACTGGGTTAACAATGATGAACTCAAGGCTTTGCAGGACATCAACCTAACTATTCTCAATGGCGAATTTGTCGCCATTGTCGGGAGTAGCGGATGCGGTAAAAGTACTCTTTTAAAAATTATTGCCGGTCTGGAAAACGGTTATAAAGGAACTGTTTTATTAGGGAATGAAAAAATATCAGGCCCCGGTCTGGATCGGGGAATGGTGTTTCAGGAACACAGGTTGCTGCCATGGTTGACGGTTGAAAAAAATATAACCTTCGGCATCAAGGATAAAAAATCAAAGGTAACTGCAACAACAGTTAGCGAACATCTTGATTTAGTTGGCCTTTCAGGGTTTGCCAATGCTTATCCGTTTCAGCTATCGGGGGGTATGGCGCAACGTGTTTCGATTGCCAGAGCGCTGGTTAATCAGCCTGAACTGCTTTTGTTTGATGAACCTTTCGGGTCGCTTGATGCGCTCACTAAAATACAGATGCAAAAGGAAGTTTTGCGCATCTGGGAAGCGGAAAAAACAACCATGATCCTTGTTACCCATGATATCGACGAAGCGATTTTTCTGGGTGACAGAGTTGTGGTTATGTCAAGCCGACCGGGGACGATAAGAAAAATTATTCCTATTGATCTGCTGCGCCCAAGAGATAGAAGCAGTTATGAATTTACACAGATTCGAAAGGCCATATATCATGAATTCTTTACTGAGGCTGAAGAACCGTTTTCATACGCTATCTGAGCTTTTACCTTCAAATCCATCAAAACGAGCAAAGATATAGAACGACTACTATGAGCGTATTGGAAACATCAGAAGTAAAGAGATTTGCACTCGAAAAGGGAGCCGATCTTGTTGGAATTGCTTCGGTCGAAAGGTTCAGGGAATACCCGCAAGACAGACAACCTGAACAGTTGCTGAAAAACGCAAAGTCTGTGATTGTCGTGGGAGTCAGGGTTCTTGCAGATACCATTAAGCCAAACCTGCTTTTATCTGCGCTTCATCATATCACTCTTAATATTTTTCACAATCAGATTGCTTATGAAATTGGCCGGCTCCTTGATGATTTTGGATATCATGCTGTGGTGGTACCTCACAGAATAGGAAATCTTGATCCTGATTTGAGATCAAGCCCTGACTATATGGAGATTTATCCCAGATTATTTGGAATCTCAACCAGACATGCTGCAGTTGAAGCCGGACTTGGAATATTCGGAAAAAGCAGATTGCTGCTAACCCCAAGGTTCGGTCCGAGGCAACGATTGGCGGCAGTTGTCACCAACGCTGAACTTACACCTGACAGAAAACTTACCCTCGAAGAGGCTCACCAGCTTTGCCCTCCTCATTGTAAGGCCTGCTTTGGTGCATGTCCCGGCAAAGCGCTCACTTTGGATGGTATTGACTGGCGCAAATGCAACGATGTGATCCGTCCCCATAATGGTCAATACGGTTATTCGGCTTGCAGTGAATGCATGCTTTCCTGCCCTGCAGGTTTGACTTTCCATAAAAATTCCATCAATAAAACTGCAACTCGTTCGTTATGAAAATTTTACTAATTAACCCTGCGTTTTACGATGGCAACGATTTTCGGAATCGGTTTGAAGACTATATTGACTGGATAAAAGGAGGAAACCTGTATGTTGCTCCCTTTGAGCCTCCTCTTGGTCTTTCATTCCTTACGGCATACATGAAAGAGAGAAATCATGATGTAACGATCCTCGATATGCAGGGATCTCTGATGGATAGCGAAGAATTGGCGATCCGGATTGCAGAGGCGAACCCTGATATTATTGGTATTACTGCAATGACCCCTACTATCCCTGAAGCCCTTCAGGTAGCTGCCATTTCCAAAAAAAATGCTCCACAAGCAATAACAGTTCTTGGCGGGGTACATCCTACTCTTGCTCCGGCTGAGGTACTTGCCGATAAGAACGTCGACTTTGTAATTCGTGGAGAAGGTGAGGAATCCTTTGCCGCACTCGCAGATGCTCTTGCCAATGGTAACAGTACTGAAAATATATCCGGTCTTTGTTACCGAAGCAATGGAACAGTGATTATCAGGGAAAAATCCAATCTTATCGAAGACCTGAATACATTACCAAGTCCTGACTATGATGCATTTCCTGTTGAACGCTATATCGAACATAACAAGTATTTGAGAAGCGTTCGAGGCATCTCCATGATTGTTTCGCGCGGATGCCCGTTTCAATGCACCTTTTGCGCTGTTCATCAAACAATGGGACGCAAATGGCGCATAAAATCGCCTCAACGTGTAGTTGATGAGGTTAAGGATCTTAAAAAACGATTCCAACTTGAAGGAATCTGGTTTAAAGACAGCATTTTTAACCTCAATAGAACCTGGACAAAAGAGTTTTGCAAGCTGATGATCGAGCAGAATGTCGATATCAAGTGGCAAGCACTTACCCGTGTAGATTTGATCGATGAAGAAGAACTTGTTGTAATGAAAGAAGCCGGTCTTACCCAGCTTGATTTAGGCATTGAAACAGGGTCACCAAAAAGCCTTATCAGACTTAAAAAAGGCATCACCGTCGACAAGATTAAAGAAAAGGTGAGGCTGGCAAGAAAACATGTTAATGTTTTCGGCTTTTTTATGATTGGAATCCCGGGCGAAGATGAAGGCGATGTGCAACAGACATTCGAACTTGCCAAATCACTCGATCTTGATCGCTGGACTTGGAGCATCTACAGTCCCCTTCCCGGATCGACTCTGTACGAAGAGTTAATTGCTGAGGGAAAAATTGAACCTTACCGGCTTGACCATCATCAGGTTCATTTTACTGAAGCTTACGAGGGGATCTGCGCTATTGCACCGGAGCGTTTAAAGGCTCTCTACAGAGAAATCAACGAATATTTTTATAACAAGGAAGCGGTAGTTCCCCAGGAATTGGCTGGTTAAATAAGAGCGGATTGTGTTTGCCGTAAAATGCGTATACTATTTGTACAAAATACTGTAATAAAACCGGCAACATAATCATGATTGTGATCAGCACAACTGAGTTACGCAAGAATCTGAGAAAATACTTGTACTTAGCCAATAAGGAACGAGTTATCGTCAAGTGCAGCAGGATTGAGACATATGAAATCGTACCAGCAGGAAAAATATGTGACTCAGATAAGTATCTTTCCAATCCCAAGTTATCGGGAGCTCTTAAAGAAGTTGAGGAAGATATTGCTAAAGGAAGGCTCCGAGAGGTCAAAGTGACTGAATAGAAAAGATCGTATAATAAAGGCTCTATTTTGACAGTCTATTTTCTTTCATTACGTGATCATTATGGTGACTCATAGGAAGGAGTAATAAGAGGAAGGCGTCAAGTATTTACCTCTGTCGCCTTTTAATCCACATTATGGCAGCAATGCATGCAACAAAAAGATACCATCCAATCACTACTGATATATCCTCGAATATACATACCGCTCCCGTTGGAATAATAACCATAGCAGATAGACCAGTGATTGATTGGCTAATGAAATGATGAGTGGCAATGATAAGAAAATCACTACGATATTACAACATATATTTTCGCAAAATAAAAATACCCGGCGCAATACCCGGAATTGTTATCGCCTTTAATCTAAAGTCTTTGCGGGTAGAACTTGCAGAAAAAAGCGAGTGCTGGTAAGAGAAGCTGTGCTTCCCCTATGTCACGTTTATTGCTCTTGTGGAGCAAGGTCGTACCTTATGCGGGAATGATCATGGGGGGAGAAATCAGACATCATTCCTTTACATGTTTTATCCAGAGGATAATTGAGCTGAATCCGACAAAGAGATACCATCCCATAACTACTATGATCTCTTCAGTAATTCCGCCAAATGGAATAAAATCCATAGCAGATTGAAGTAGTATTGAGTTGTATTTATAGATATTTCTGAGGTAATAATAGCATAAGTACCGATATATTACAACATATATTCGGTTTAAACTTATAAAAAAACTGTACACACGCCCGGACTGTCAAGTTTGCACATCTACGCTCCCCGCTCGGTCAGGCGTTATGTCGTACTCTGGACGCATATTTTACGTACATTGCGAGTTGAGTGATGAGTTATAAGTGCTGAGTTCTGAGGAATGAGTGCTGAGATTGAACTATACTTCATGGATATGAAAGCTGATAATTTTACTCTGGAGAAGTACTTCAGCAGAATCGGGTATGGGGGCAATGCCAAAAGGGATATTGCTACGTTAAGGGAGATCATGCGGTGCCAGTTATTTTCTGTCCCTTTTGAGAATCTTGATGTTCAGGCTGGAAAAATTGTATCTCTGGTTCCGGAGGAGATTGTTGAGAAGATATTGATGCGCAGGCGTGGCGGGTATTGCTATGAGGTCAATGGTCTTTTTGCCATGGCGCTCCGTGAGCTTGGAGTTGCTTACACTTTTGTGGCGGCTCGTCCGATGTTATATGCTGCAAGGCGCCTAAAAACACATATGGCTCTTGTCGGTGAAGTGGATGGGGAGGAGTGGCTTTTTGATCTTGGGTTTGGCAGTTATGGTATACGAGGACCGATGCGGGTTGCCGAGCTTGAAGTTGCGGTATTGCAGGACTTTGATACGTATATGCTCAGCAAAAATATTGAGAACCACTATCGGTTGCAGACACTTGTTGATGGACAATGGACCGATCAATATGAATTCGACAGGTCACCTCAAGAATGGATTGACTTTGTTCCGGCCAACTACTTTAACTCGACGCATCCGGATTCGATTTTTGTTAAAAAATTGTTTGTAGTACTTCATAATCCTGCCGGCAGAGTGACTCTTTTGGGCGACACCTTGAAAACCGTGGTCAATGGGGTGACTACGAAGGAAATCGTCAGTATGGAAAACCGGGCTGCGTTACTCGCCAGCACTTTCGGGCTTTACATGTTCTAAGCTTAGAACCTGAACATGCTTAGGAAAACGCAAACTTAGTCACACATTAACATTAAAAGAAGGTTATTCATATCCTTTATTAATGGCTTATGCCGGAAGGTATTTGCCTGCTATTACTGTTTAACAAGGCTGAATCTCTTGTTTTTTTGTAATCAGGCTTCTAGAATTGACTGACAGGTTATCGTGTAGTATCAGGTGGTTTTCTGGGTTTGGGTGGTGGCTATTTTTGCAGCTTTTTGTGCTGGATAGAGGCTTACCAGCAGGCAGAGGGTTATTGAGAAAATGGCTACTATAACAAAATCGGCGAGGTTTATGCTGACCGGGTATGCCGGGATAATGAAGGCGCTTTTTGAGGGAAGCTGTACTATGCCGTAGAGTTCCTGGAGTTTACAGATGGTCCATGCGATTGTGGTACCTGCAATGGTTCCTGTGATGCCTGTGATTCCCCCCTGGATAATGAATATAGACATGAATTGAGGCTTTTCGAGTCCGAGACATCGGAGATAAAAAAGTTCACGCTGTTTGTCGATAGCAGTCATGGCGAGTGCTCCTGTCAGGCTGAGGGAGGCAACGAGGATTATCAGCATCAGGATGCTGAAACTTGCCCATTTTTCGAGTTGCATGACGGTGAAGATGTTGGTGTATTTTTCTTCGAGTGTCCGGACTTTCCAGGCGGATTTCATGGGGCTTTTTGCCAGCCATTGCTTGAGGTTGAGGGTAACGGCGTCGCTTGAATAACCTTCTTTCGGGCGGATATCGATACCTGAATACTCTCCCCTTCCAAGAAGAAGAATTTTTTGGGCGAACAGGTTTGAGGTCAGTACGTAGCGGTCGTCGAATATTTTCTGGAGGGAAAATACTGATGTTACTCTTGTTTCCGGGATACCCAGCATTGGTATCAGGTAGGGTTGTGACAGGGATTCGAGACCCAGGGAAATCAGTTCCGGACTGAATAGTTTGACTTGTTTTTCGGCGTAGAGGTTTGTTCTGTTGGCTAGTATCTCACCTGCTGCAATGGTTTCGGAAGTAAAGTACGGGTTGGTCCGGTGGGTGACGTGCATGAGATGATGGTGCGCTGTATCGCTGAACCCCTTGACCACGACGAGTTCACTTTTTTTCCCGCTTGCCATTACAGCTTCTCCTTCGGCAAACGGCTCTGCTGTTCCGACACCTTCGAGTGCTCGTATAGATTGCAGAAGAGAGTCGGACAATGCTACTGTTCTGCCATGTATGGGGACAAACTGGGCGGGGCTGTCGATGGTGATAAAAAGATCTCTGGCAAGTTTTTGAAATCCGTTTAACACGCTCATGACAACGAGGAGGGTGCTGACACCTATAACGATTCCTGCAAGACTTATTGCTGAAATAATATTTATAACCCTGAATCTTTTACGGGCAAAGCTAAAGCGTTGAGCTATCCAAAACCCTGTTTTCATACAAGAGGAACTATCATTTATTTCAGGTTTTCAGGGAATTGTCAGCTTTTACACGTTATTCAATTCTGGTCATTTTATATACCGCTTTATCGGCAATCATGCCATGGACGGCTTTTGCGTGCGATTTGTAGTGGTCGGTTTCCAAATGCTGTTCGAGAGTGGCAAGATTTTCCCACGTTTCGTAAAAGATAAATGTTGAGGGATCTTCATTATCCTGATGCAGTGTGTAATCAATACAACCGCTTTCCAGTCTGGTTGGAGGTATGAGTTTTAACAGCTCATTTTTGACGTTCTCTCGAAATTCGTTTTTGGCGACTACTTTTGCTACGACAACAAGCTTTGACATGGGTTTCCTTGAAGTGAATTTAATTTCAGTCGGCAGGGTTCAAGCTGGTGTTACTTGTATTTGATACAGTTGTATAAGGAGGTATTGACATAGGCCGGGTACCAGAAAAAAAGCACCTTATGGGATTGTGCCAGAAGGTGCTTCTTAAATAATTCGAACGATTACTTTTTAGGAGTAACTGCTGCTGCTGCACCCTGGAAAACCTGGGTAACAGTTGTTGTTGCGCCACCAACAAGACCTGTGGCTGTTTTGCCAAGAGGCTCAATAATTGAACCAGCTGTATTGATGACAGCACTTACCAGCTCAACCAACTGCTGAGCAAGTGTTCCAACAGTCTGGAGAAGATTGTTGAGAGCTACTGAAAAATCGTTAATTGCATCGTTTGCCATGATTTTTATTGGTTTGTTTGTTGATTAAAGAAACCTTACGGGTCAAAATTATTGTGATATTATATATATATATCGTACTGCTAAGTTAAAATATTTTAAACAATTATCTTGAACTAAATAGTATATGAACGGTACAACTTGCTCTCTGGATAGTTAATGAAAGCTTACAGTAACCCTAAGGAACCAAAGACCCTATGGCTTACCTGCTTTATATTTATTTTTCGGGAGCTGAGTGCTGTTTGCCGATAAACTTGTTTAGAAGAATAACTATAAAAACACCTCCAAGAAAATAAACTACCGGGGCAATAAAAGTTGTGTATTGAAGAATTTCTTGCATAAGTAAAAGGTTACTGAACATTCATTTGTTGAAAGGAACCGGCCTCTTGATATCGAGATGGGATTCAAGCGCCCGAATATTGCTATACTTTTTACAGAACTTGATAATTTATGAGAATTTAATGAATTTATCAGGATTTCTTTCTCCACGCAAGGCCGAATTTTCAACCATTACTTCCATGACATTAGAGAATTCGTTGATATAGCCGGAATATATATCTATAATACAGCTGCTCATATATATATGAGCAGCTGTATTCGCCCTATTCTCCTTTTATTATATTAAACATAATCATTATATTGAGACCTTTTATAGGTATATGTTGTTTTTTTTAGATGTATTACGATATACCAAATCAAATATCTTAATCCTGGTGTCCCTCCCCCCAGGTCTTTTTATGACTAAGGTAATTTTTAAAACGTTTTTTGAGTTGCATAGACAGACCGTGTGAAGGGAAGAGCTGGCTCTTTGTAAGCGATTCGTTTACTGTTATGGTTCAGGCCGTAAGGTGTTGTGTGATACTTATTATAAGGAGGAGCTTATGGAGTCGACTATATTATCCAGCAGATTTGACTGGACAGGTTCAGATAAGCATTCTTTTGTAGAGTGGAGCGGGCTGGAGCAGGACTCACCAAAGATAATTCATCAGATACCTGAAGAAATTGGCTCCGGGTGGGTACAGTCTATGCTGCTGCCTTTAAACCAGGTTATTCGCTGGGGTAACGTTACCTTCAGGCCTGAAGTTTCGGGGCGGGTATTCCCTTTTACGAAAATGACAGAGCACTTCAAGGAACCTGTGCTCTGTTTTCAAATAACAAAAACAGGCCGTATAATTCTTTCGGATCATAATCTTGAACAGGATTTTATTGTAGCGCCAGATGCATCGTTATTTCAACATTTTGATTACAGGAACAGCAGCGCAAAACTCGTTGCAGACGAGGATTTGGAATATTTTATACTGATTATAGGCGACTCTGTCCTGAATGAGCTTTGTGGAGAAGAGTATGCCGAATCGCTTTTGAAAAGATTACACCTGTCGCTGATGCCGTCTGCTTCTGTTACCAAGGTCCCGCTCCATATCAATGCTCTTCTGTATACCTCTGTATCTCACCATTTGACCGGAAATTTTGCAAAACTTCACACTCAGTCCAAGGTTCTTGATTATCTGTGCGGACTTTATAAATATTATGCACACGGGGTAAAGGAGCCGCAATCGACCCGGAACATTCTGTATATATTACATGATATTCATAATGATCTCATACATATGCAAGGGAAAGTTCCTTCGCTTGATGAACTTTCGAAACAATACGGTATTTCCGCAAAACAACTGAGTATTGAGTTCAAGAAGAAGTATGGAAAGTCACTCTTCAGTTATTTTGCAGAAGTTCGACTTAACGAGGCTCTTGCGGCCCTACAAAAAACTGATACGCCGATGAAAACTATCGCAAGGAATCTTGGATATTCGCATGTCAATCACTTTATCAATGCGTTTAACCGGCAATTTGGATACTCACCCGGAAGTTTGAGAAAATTAAGAAACGATTCTACGATTCAGTCAAAAATTCAACGTCCAAATAATTTTGATTATAACAACTGCTCCGTAGATAAAAAATAGAGGATTATACCTGTTTAAACTGTAGCTTCATTGATTGACAAACGGGCTCCCCTACCCGATTATTATAAAATGGAGGTCAAATTTTATATGTCGACATCTTTTTATAATGCTGGTTTTAAGAAAGCACTTTGTTATGGAGATGAAAAATGTTTTTACCTACCCCATACCTTCTTAGTATCCACTAACCTAAATATTTATATATAGATATATTGTTTAGTGGTTGTAACAGCTCTGCATGAGCAGTAGCTTTAGCTTTTACATTTTTTCTCTGTAATTACTTGATTTAAAATAACCCGTATTCATGCGTATTCTAACGTTTACAGGTAAAGGCGGAGTAGGTAAAACCAGTGTTTCTGCCGCTACAGCCGTCCGTTTGTCGCAGCTTGGTTATCGTACTCTTGTGCTTTCAACCGATCCGGCACATAGTCTTTCGGACTCGTTTAACCTGCCTCTTGGCCCCGAACCGACAAAAATCAGAGAAAACCTTCATGCCATTGAGGTCAACCCTTATGTTGATCTTAAACAGAACTGGCAGTCTGTGCAGAAGTTTTATACTAAAATTTTTATGGGTCAGGGTGTTTCAGGAGTCGTTGCTGATGAAATGACCATCCTTCCCGGGATGGAAGAGCTGTTTTCGCTGTTGAGAATCAAGCGTTATAAGGCTTCCGGGCTTTATGATGTTCTGGTGCTTGATACCGCTCCGACTGGTGAAACCCTGAGGCTTTTGTCGCTTCCTGACACTTTGGCCTGGGGGATGAAAGCTGTAAAAAGTGTTACAAAATATATTATCAAACCTCTCAGCAAGCCTCTTTCGAAAATGGGTGATAAAATCGCCTTTTATGTACCGCCTGCAGATGCTGTGGATTCTGTAGATCAGGTTTTTGACGAGCTTGTTGATATTCGGGAGATCCTGACTGATAATGTAAAATCGACTGTCCGTCTGGTAATGAACGCCGAGAAAATGTCGATCAAAGAGACGATGAGGGCTTTGACTTATTTGAACCTTTACGGGTTCAAGGTGGATATGATACTCGTCAACAGGTTGCTTGACACGAAGGAAAACAGCGGATATCTGGAGAAATGGAAAACTATTCAGCAGAAGTACCTTGGAGAGATTATTGAGGGCTTTGCTCCCCTACCGGTAACACAACTCAGGATGTACGAAAATGAAATTGTCGGGCTTAAGTCGCTTGAGCTTTTTGCCAAAGACATGTATGGAGATAGTGATCCTTCAGTCATGATGTATGATGAACCTCCAATAAAATTTGTCCGTATTGGCAATATTTATCAAGTTCAGCTAAAGCTTATGTTTGCCAATCCCAGCGATATCGACGTGTGGGTTACAGGAGATGAGCTGTTTGTGCATATAGGCAATCAGCGTAAAATTATCACGCTTCCCATCAGCTTGACGGGGCTTGAACCTGGTGAAGCTTTTTTTAAAGACAAATGGCTCCACATCCCCTTTGATCTTACCCAGCATGAAGAGAACCATAAGAACAAAGAAGTTAACAAGACCGTTAATTGAGCTAAAGCTGAAACTCTGTTTAATATATGTACGCAAACATGAATGACTCTGAAGATTTACGCAATAAGCCTCTCAATATTCTTTTTATAGCTCCGAAAGGGAAAAAAGACTCGAAAACAAACCAGAAGCCGCTTTTTAATATGGCGATTGGCGTACTGGTAAGCCTTACTCCCGAGCACCACCATATTGAGATTGTTGATGAACATTTTGGTGATCGAATCAATTATGACGGGGATTACGACCTTGTCGGCATTACTTCGAGAACCATAGATGCTACCAGGGGGTATGAAATTGCGGACGGTTTTTTAAAAAAAGGTACCAAGGTAATGCTGGGCGGGCTTCATGTTTCGTTCAATATTGAAGAAGCTACAGTGCATGCGGACAGTATTGTGCGGGGGGAGGCAGAAAACCTCTGGCATACGGTGCTTGAGGATGTTGCTCTCAACCGGTTGAAACCACTGTATGATTCTAAGGATTTTGAGCCTGTAAAGGAAGTTCTTCCGCTGGATTATGAGCGAATTGCCAAAGCTTCGAAGCGGGAAAAAGTTGACGGGACGAAATCTATCCCGCTTTATATAACCCGAGGGTGCCCTTATGAGTGTTCGTTTTGCGTAACACCGAATTTTACCGGAAAGCTTTATCGTGCACAAAAGCCTGAAGAGCTGAAAAAACAGATTGAGATGGCCAAAAAGGTTTTTTTTAAGGCAAATGGCAAATCATCCAAGCCATGGTTCATGCTTTGTGATGAGAACCTTGGGGTCAGCAAAAAACGGTTATGGGAGTCGCTTGAACTGATTAAGGAGTGCAATATTAATTTCAGTGTTTTTTTCAGCATCAATTTTCTGGAAGATAAGGAAACGGTTAAACGGCTTGTTGAAGCCGGGTGCATTATGGTACTTGTCGGGTTTGAGTCAATAAATCAAAGTACTCTTGAAGCCTATAATAAAGGTCATGTCAATTCGGCTGATAAATTTTCACGACTGATTGAAGAGTGCCGGCAGGCCGGACTGAATGTTCAGGGAAATTTTTTAGTCAATCCTTCTCTTGACACTTTTGAAGATATGGATGAACTTGTGAAGTTTGTCGGTAAAAACAGTGTATTTATGCCGATTTTTCAGATTATCACACCATATCCGGGTACAACTATGTACTGGGAATACAAAAGCAAGGGCTGGATTACCAATGAGGATTGGGATAAATATAACGCGATGAATCTGGTCATCAAATCGGAGAGATATGACCCTGTAAAATTTCAGCATAAGTTTATGACCAGCTATTACAAGGCATATTCCTGGAAAAACATTGCCAACAGGGTGAGGCGCAATCCTTATAAGCTGCTTAACCTTGTAACAAGTCTTGCGTTCCGAAAAAATCTGCAGGAACAGCTCGGAACCTTCGAACGTGATCACAACATCAAAGAGGGCATACTTGATGCTCCAATAGAATTTCTGGCAAAAAACAGAATTATGATTTTTAATTATTTCAACAGGTAACCCCCCTTATACCTGTAAGGTCTTTTTGGTTGAATACTCTCTTTTAACTTATTAGACTTTGCATCTATCATGAATGATCAGGAGTTACTACAACATAATCAGAGGGCCAATGAACTTATTTTCAAAGGACTTGTGGAGTGCGGCTGTTTTAAAGCTGCTCTCGAGCTTGACTTGTTTGGGCACCTCAGTAATGAAGCAAAAAGCATTGAAACACTCGCAGCTGCTGTAGGTGCTGTACCTCAAAGACTTGTGATGCTGCTTGAGGCTCTTCGTCACATGGGAATTACCTCGCTTCTTGAGGGAAAATGGAGCCTTACATCATTTGCGAAAAGGATGTTTCTGCCGAATCCTGAACACCCTAACCTCTATATGACTCCTTTGGCTAAGGCTATGGTGAACCTTTCGGATAATTTTTACCTGAAAATTGCTGATGCTGTCAAGGGTAACATGAATTTCAAGGGGGAAGTTGCCTATCCTCCGGTAACCCGTGAAGATAATCTGTATTTTGAGGAGATTCACCGCTGCAATGCTCATTTTGCTATTATGCTGCTTCTGGAAGAGGCTGACCTTTCGACCACAAAGACTCTTGTGGATGTCGGCGGAGGCATTGGTGATATTTCAGCCGCTCTTTTAAAGAAGTTTCCTCAGCTTGATTCGACCATACTGAACCTCCCCGGGGCTATTGAACTGGTTAATGAAAACGCTCTGGAAAAGGGTGTTGGTGACCGGCTTAGAGGAGTCGCTGTAGATATTTACAGGGATGCATACCCTGCAGCTGATGCTGTCATGTTCTGCAGAATTTTATATTCGGCAAATGAGCAACTGACTGATATGTTATGCCGAAAGGCTTATGAAGCACTGCCTCCGGGTGGAAGACTGCTTATTCTCGACATGATTATTGATGACCCTGAAAACCCGAATTTTGACTACCTGAGTCATTATATACTCGGCACCGGAATGCCATTTTCTGTGCTTGGGTTCAAGCAGCAAAGCATGTACAAAGAAATTCTGGAATCGCTCGGATTCAGGGATATTCGAACCGTGAGAAAGTATGGTCACCTGCTGTGTGAAGCAGTAAAAGCAGCATAAACGTAACATTTAAAAGCGGTCACTCTCTGAAGAATGGCTGCTTTTTTTTTGCCAGTCATGGAGTTCTTACTTCATTTTTTTAAAAATATTAAAACTCATCCCATAATCATAAGCAAACAGCAGAGAGTGTGCTATGTTGAAAGAAGCTGTAGGTCTGGTTGGTGGGGTTTTATTGTTTTCGCCTTTAGGTGTGCCGATTCTTCTGCACGGAGCATCGGGTATTGTGGTTGGAGGAGCAGGACTGTTTGTTTCGGATGCCGTATTGAATCAGGTGGGAAATCTTATCCAGAATCAGGTACTCAAGGCTGTTCCCGGCCTCAGTGAAGCTGCTATTCGAGCGGGAATGAAGGCAAAAAGAAGGGTGAGTGCCATGACTGCGACAGATACAAGAGTATAGTCGAGCGGATCAATCAGGAGCGGAACGTATTTTATAAAGTAGCTTTTTTCGGGCAGGGTAATAAGGTGAAAACGTAATTCAAACAGGGAAAGTGATAGTGCCAGGATGTTACCCCCTGCAATGCCTGAAAGTGAGATTAAAAACGCCTGAGCCATAAATACCATGCTGATTTTGCCTGGTTCAAGACCGAGAGCACTGAGCATACCTATTTCACGGGTTTTTTCGATAATTAACACCAGAAGCGTGGAGATAATGTTGAAGACTGCTACGATGGTGATGGTTACGATAAGCAGGGGTGTAATATTTTTTTGAAGTTTGAGCCACTCAAAAAGATTTGCATAGCGTTCAAAGACCGTATATCCGTAGTATGGAAACCCGAGTGAAGCGGTTATTTCTTTAACCGTTTCGGGAAGAAGTTCGAGTTTGGTTACGTTGGCATCGTAGCCGCTTATCATTGTGGGGTTAAAACGCTGCTGCAGTGGCTTAAGACCGGAAATAAGAACATAGTCGTCGAATCCTTCCTGGAGTCCTGTGTCGTAGATGCCGCGTATGATTCCGACTTCAAGATCGAGGGATGTGAGGAGGTCGATAATACTTTTGTTGCCTGCAATAAGCTCCCGGCTGGAGGCATCGTTTCCCAGTCCGACGAGCATGACTTTTTTACCAACCGTGAGAGATAGGTTTTCGGCCAGAGTTTGACCGGCATAGAGAGGAATACCTTCGTTTTTTTCTTTTTCTCCAAACGGTCCAAGGTTCCCTGATTTGAGAAATTTTTTCAGAAACACCTGCTGCTGCTGTTCGTTTATGCCTTTGACAATAACGGGTTTGCTACGGTATGCTTCCCCTTTTGCCGTATTGCCGGTGCGGAGTACAAAACTTTTTTCAAGAAACGGGGTTGCGCTGGTAACGTTGTGATGACCTGTGACTTTTGCGAAATCTGATCGGCGTTCCTGAAAAAGCTGATCGTCGGGATACCTTATCTGAAGGTGTGAGCTGAAGCTGATGAGCTTGTTTTCGACACTGCCTGAAAACCCTTTGACAATTGACAGGGTGAGAATAAGTGCGGCTGTTCCTACGGCTATACCAATAACTGCAACCATGACGATGAAGGTTGGCTTGGTTGCGGAACGACGTTTAAAGGCAAAGCGTCGGGCTATATAGAACTCAGGGTTCATCCTGTTATGCTGTGCTGTGGAACATTCATGGAGGCAAAGGTTACAACGTTGTTTCTTCCTGCGGCTTTAGCCATAGAGAGGGCTCTGTAGGCATGCATCTGGGATGCTGGCTGCAAGCCGGCATCGTGCATTTCGAGTTATTTCATAATAATAGTCCTTTCCAGAGATCTGAATGGGGCAAGTGAGCTTGTTTCAAAAACTTTTCTGCCTGAAGTGCCAAGCCACGATCCGAAACCTGCGGCAAGTGCATCGCCGGAATAATATACATAGTAAACGGTTGTAACAAGAGGATAGAGGCCTTCGAAGATATTCTGCTGTGTGGGCATATAGGATTTTGATCCCTGTCGGTCGATTGAAACCGGGATGATTTTTATGTCGTTCAAAGGTATGGCGGGAACGGGCTGACTGTTAAGAGACGAGCGGAAAAGCACGGCTACCGCCTTTTTATCGGTGGCAACTCTTTTGAAAAGCTCAGCTTCGCTGGAGCAGATATGGGCATGAAGATTTTTTGTATGTATTCCGATTTTAGCCGCAAAAAGAGAGTGGAGGCGGAAGTCGTCGGCTGACATGAGCGGTATGAAGCCGGTGGTATCTTTTCCTGTAACATTACCTGTAAAAATGGTTTTAAGCTCTGCGATTGAGAGGGTTTCGAGTGGATTTGAGCGGTTTGTAATACATGCTATTGCTTCACGGGCAACTGGTTCCCGGCGAAGAGGAGGCTGGAGTGCTGTAAAAAGTGAATCCTCGGCTACGGTAAGCTCGCCACTTATCAGGGCGGCCCGGGCCTGGTGATTAAGAAGATTTTTGAGAGTTCCGGATGAAGAAACCGGCATGAGGGTAATTTCGGCATCGGGGTAATAACGGTTAAACAGTTCTATCTGGGTTGCCGATATTTCTTTGAGCTGGCGGTCAACGGCAAATGTCATCCGACCGGTTCGAGCGGTTTCGCTGCCTTCTTTTTGCGTACAGGCGGTGAATAAACAAAGGGAAAACAGATAAAACAGCCTGATGAAGGTCCTCACTTTTCTGTGGTGCAGTGCTTTTTTATTCATATCTCTTTAAACTTCATGCTTTCGATTGTTTTTTCTGCCGGGTATTTTCACTGTAAGATACCGAGAAAAAAGGTGTTGCCATAAATATGAGCATGTTTGTTGCTCTTATGAAAAAAATTGTTTCGATGCTTGAAAATCAGATAAAAAAGGTTAATATTTTCACTTTAGTGGATATTTATTCATCCTATTCATACCATGTACAGCCTCTTTGGGGGCTTGTTCAATTTTAAAGTGCGCTTTAACAATGAATCTTTCTGTATCGGAATGTTTGAAGCGGTATTCAGTTTCAATAATCGGGGCATCTGGATATTCCGGGGCTGAATTGACAAGGCTTCTCTTGCGTCATCCGAACGTTGAGCTTCAGGAGCTGTATGCTTTTTCGCAGGCAGGAAAAAATGCTGCAGAGCTCTACCCCGCTCTTTTCTGCGACAAGTTCTACAAACCCTATAACGGTGAAACAGAGAGCGACATTTATTTTTTAGCCCTGCCCCATGGCGAGGCGCTTCAGCTTGTTCCTCAGCTTGTGTCGGCGGGTAAAACCGTTATTGATCTTTCGGGGGATTTCAGACTGAAAAGTGTTCTTGAGCATGAACATTTTTATAAGCAGCTTAAGACGCCTGATGCGGTGATGACCTACGGCATGCCTGAACTGTTTCGTGAAGAAATTCTTAAGGGCAAGGCAGTGAGTAATCCAGGCTGTTTTGCTACAAGCATTGTACTCGGAATTGCTCCGCTTCTTTTGGACACTGAGCATGCTTTGAAGGTTCGGGCGGTTAATTGCACGTCAACTTCAGGTATTTCAGGTGCGGGTCGAAGCAGCAAAACGGAGCTGTCGTTTTCGGAAATGAGCGAAAACATCCGTGCTTACAAGGTTGGCGTACACCAGCATACTCCTGAAATTATGCAGGCTCTCGGGACTTCCGCGAGCAATCCGGCTTTTGACTTTACCTTTACACCGATGATCGGTTCGCTTGTAAGGGGCATATACAGTGTTCTTAATGTGCAACTGGAGGGGCCTGCGGATAAAGAGTATATCACACAACTCTACAGGAAATTTTATACTGATGAGCCATTTGTAAGGGTGCGGGAAAGCATGACTGAGGTCAAGCATGTGTACCGCACAAATTTTTGTGATATCCATATCGCTCACTCTTCTGCAACTGGATCACTGGTGATTGTTACGGCAATAGATAACCTTTTGAAGGGCGCTGCGGGTCAGGCGATTCAAAATATGAATATTATGCTTGGCATCGATGAAACTACCGGGCTGCTCTAGATGATGAGCTGCCGGGTGTTGCCCCTATAGGGCTTTTGATTAACATTTAACGCTTTATGCTACTGCATTGGATACATTATGTAAGGGACTTGAAGTGATCCATGAGCTTTCGGCCGTAACTTCGTGGCCGGAGTCGGTAACGCCTATGGATAAACAATCAGACGGAACGCAGGGGTTCTGGCCTGAGGGTTTTTCTTCGGGGGCTGTTGCTGCCGGGATTAAATACAGTGAGAGAAACGATCTGATGCTGATTACTGCAGACGGACCGTGCAGTGCGGGTTCGGTATTTACGACGAATCTATGCTGTGCTGCCCCTGTGCTGGTTTCGCGCGAACATCTGGAACTTTGTCGGGAGTCGATACGTGCTGTTGTGTGCAACAGCGGAAATGCCAATGCGGCTACCGGCAGCGTGGGGCTGGAAAATGCCCTGGCTATGGCGGAGGCGGTGGCTCATGACCTCGGCATCAAACCACAAGAGGTACTGGTTGCGTCAACGGGGGTTATCGGTCAGCTGTTACCTATGGAGAAAGTGCTTGGCGGAATTGCAGCCCTTTCTTCGACGCTGCAGCGTGAGTCGGGTTTAGAAACTACTCGCGCTATTATGACTACTGATACGTTTCCAAAATTTTTTACTCTTGAGGTCAGGCTTTCGGGCGGAAGCGTTCAGCTGAGCGGTATTGCAAAAGGGTCGGGAATGATATGCCCCAACATGGCCACGATGCTTGCTTTTATCTGTACTGATGCTTCCATAGCGGCGCCGGTACTGCAGGAGGCGCTTGTGAAGGCAAACCGGAGCAGCTTTAACGCCATTACGGTTGACGGCGATACAAGTACCAATGATATGGCTGCCATACTTGCCAGCGGGAAGGGGCCTGAGATTGCTGCTGACAGCGAGGATTATTCCCTTTTTTGCGAGGCGCTGGAGGCTTTGATGACTTTTCTTGCAAAGCTGATTGTGATTGATGGAGAAGGAGCGACTAAACTGGTTGAAGTGATTGTGGAGGGGGCCCGTAATGAGCGTGATGCTGAAGCTGCAGCAAGAACAATTGCCCAGTCAAGCCTTGTTAAAACCGCCATTCATGGTGAAGATGCCAATTGGGGAAGAATTGTTGCTGCTGCAGGCCGTTCCGGAGCACACTTCGACCAGGAAGAGCTGGAACTTTTTTTTAATGACCTTTCTGTGCTTAAGCCGGGCTTTATAGCTGACTTTTCGGAAGAAGCGGCATCTGAAATTCTCAGTAAGCGTTCATATACCATTACTCTCCGTGTTGGTCGCGGACCGGGCCGAGCCAGGATATGGACCTGCGATTTGAGCAAGGAATATGTCGATATCAACGGAAGCTATAGAAGCTGAAACATTTTTAACCATCGGGAGAAATTTCAGGGGAATGGAAAATTTAGATCATTGTGAAGTAAAAACTGCAAGAAAGGCTCCTCAAGCAGCTATCGGGCAAGTACTTATTGAAGCGCTGCCCTATATCCGCAAATTTGAAGGGAAAACCTTTGTGATCAAGTATGGCGGTTCAGCAATGAAAGACGCCTGCCTCAAAAACAGTTTTGCCCAGAATGTTACCCTGTTACGCAAAGTAGGGATTAACGTTGTTCTGGTACATGGTGGAGGTGATGCCATTACAAAAACTGCTGAAAAACTTGGGATCTCCTCAAGATTTGTTCAGGGAAGACGGGTAACAGACAAGGAGATGATTTCGGTTATACAGATGACTCTTGCCGGTAAAGTTAATCAGGACATTGTACAGCTGATCAGCGAACATGGCGGTAAAGCTGTTGGTGTCACCGGACTGGATGCTGATACTATAAAAGCTGCTCCCCATCCGAATGCTGAAACTCTGGGTCTGGTGGGAGAGGTTGAGCAGATCAATACTGGTTATATTGATTTATTGTGCAATGCGGGACTGATTCCGGTTATTGCCCCTATTGGATATGACGATGATGGAAATATTTACAACATCAATGCTGATGATGCCGCCAGCAGTATTGCCATAGCATTGAAAGCTGAAAAGCTTATTTATGTCAGTGATGTTGAAGGCATTCATGTGGGGTCGAGAATTCTGAAAACAATCTGTAAGGGTGAGGCTGCGGACTTTATAGAGCAGGGTATTATTTCCGGCGGAATGATTCCGAAAGTGGTCTCGGCTTTTCAAACGCTTGACGGCGGAGTCGGAAAAATACATTTGATCGACGGAAAATCAACACATTCACTTCTTCTTGAAATATTTACCCATGAGGGTGTCGGTACCCAGTTTATTGCAGAAGAGGACTAAGCAATCAAATTTTTAAACAACACAATGGAATGGAAGAGGTTCACATAAAGCAAAGTTCGGCAAAACGTGATTTTCTTGGATTTTCTAATCTGGATGCCGGTAAAATTATTGAGTTGTTCGATTATTCTCTTTTTATAAAGAAAAAGAGAAAAGAGAGTCCGTCGGTATCGGGATTTCTGCCGCTTCGCGATAAAACAGTCGCTATGATTTTCAGCAAACCATCGCTGAGAACAAGAGTCTCTTTTGAGCTGGGCATCCATGAGCTCGGGGGTTATACCATAAACCTTGACGGCCAATCAATAGGTCTTGGATCGCGGGAGTCGGTCGGGGATGTTGCTATGCTTCTATCGCGTTATAACGATGCTATTGTTGCCCGGCTGCATGAACATGCGGTTATTGAAGGGATTGCCAGACATGCTTCGATTCCTGTGATTAATGCCCTTACTGATTTGTCGCATCCCTGCCAAGTGCTTGCTGATGCCTTTACCCTTTACGAACGCTCGTTGTGGAGTGAGCGTTTGAAGGTTGTATTTGTGGGTGACGGTAATAATGTTGCCAACTCATGGATTGAGCTCGCCGGGCTGCTCCCCTTCCATTTTGTACTTGCCTGTCCCGAAGGATATACTCCGAATCAGGAATTGCTCGAACAGGCGAGAAGAAGAGGTTTAAGCCGTATTGAAGTTCTGCATGACCCTCTTGAGGCGGCGGCGGATGCCGATGTACTCTATACCGATGTATGGACAAGCATGGGTCAGGAAAAGGAAATTGAAAACCGGCTTGCAATATTTTCGCCGTTTCAGATTAACAGCGCTATGCTTCAGAGGGCAAAAGAAACTGCCGTTGTGATGCACTGCATGCCGGCTCATCGTGGACAGGAAATCAGCTCGGAGGTTATGGACGGGCCGCAATCTATTATTCTTGATCAGGCTGAAAACCGCCTGCATGTTCAGAAGGCTCTTCTGGTGAAGCTCCTGAACCATGATGAGTACAGAAAATTTCATCTGACTCACCGGCTGCTTAATGCCTCCAAAAAAATCAAGTCATTATCGCCGGAGCAACAATGAACAAGAACGCAAGGCAGATGAAAATCAGAGAGATTCTCCAGCAGAACCAGGTTGGAAATCAGCATGACCTTCTGCAACTTCTTCGTGATTCCGGAATGATGGTTGCACAAGCCACTCTTTCGCGTGACTGTGCAGAGCTTGGACTGGTCCGTACGAAAACAAACGGAAGTTACAGACTGCTTTATCCTGATGATAATGCCGGGATGATTATTAAAGGGCTTGTCGGGGTTGAAGTGCTTGCTATAACGTCCAATGAAACAACGGTGATTATCAGGACGCTTCCCGGCAGGGCGCACGGGGTTGGATCGTATTTAGACCAGCTCAGAAGCCCGCTTATTCTCGGCACTATCGCGGGAGATGATACGGTGCTGGTTATTCCTGCATCGGTTGCCAATATTTCGACTCTCCTATCATATATTCACAAAAATGTTTCCAAAAACTGATAATTCATTGAAATCGCATGAGTAAGGAAAAAATTGCAATAGCCTATTCGGGTGGACTTGATACTTCCATCATGATCAAGTGGCTTAAAGACAAGTATGATGCGGACATTGTTGCCGTAACCGGAAATCTTGGACAACAGAAAGAGATCGATAACCTTGAGTCGAAAGCGCTTTCGACCGGGGCGTCAAAATTCCAGTTTGTTGACTTGCGCAAGGAGTTTGTGGAAGAATACATCTGGCGTGCACTTAAGGCCGGCGCATTGTATGAGGATGTCTACCCTCTGGCAACAGCACTTGGTCGCCCTTTGCTTGCTAAAGCCCTTGTGGACACTGCACTTGCTGAAGATTGCACCATGCTTGCGCATGGATGCACAGGAAAAGGCAATGACCAGGTTCGATTTGAGGTCACTTTTGCTTCTCTTGCGCCGCATTTGAAGGTACTGGCACCGTTGCGTGAGTGGGAATTCACTTCGAGGGAAGCTGAAATTGCTTATGCAATGGAGCACAATATTCCGGTATCGGCCACTAAAAAAAGCCCTTACTCCATTGATGAAAATATATGGGGTATCAGTATTGAGTGCGGTGTGCTTGAAAATCCGATGATTGCGCCACCTGAGGATGCTTATCAGATTACTACTTCTCCTGAAAATGCACCCGATACTCCTGCTGTTGTTGATATCGAGTTTGAAAAAGGTGTTCCGGTTACGCTTGATGGCAAAAAAATGAGCGGGCTTGACCTCATTATCCGGTTGAATGAAATTGGTGCCGCTAATGGCATCGGACGGCTTGACATGATTGAGAACCGTGTTGTCGGCATCAAATCGCGTGAAATTTATGAGGCTCCGGCGGCAACAATCCTTCATTTTGCACATCGTGAACTTGAAAGACTGACGCTTGAAAAATCGGTTTTTCAGTACAAGAAGAATATCAGTCAGGATTATGCCAACATTATCTACAATGGCACCTGGTTTTCGCCCATGAGAAAGGCGCTTGACGGGTTTGTGAATGAAACACAACATCCGGTAACCGGTCTGGTACGTCTGAAGCTTTATAAAGGCGGTGTTTCGCTGCTTGGCAGAAATTCACCATACTCGCTTTATAACGAGGAACTGGCTACCTATACTGAGTCGGATACTTTTAACCATAAAGCAGCTGCAGGTTTTATCCATCTTTACGGGCTTGGGCTGAAAACATTCAGCGAGGTCAATCAGGGTCGATAGAATTTTTTTCCGGAGCTTTGCGCGGGTCGGGTAAACTGGTCTGCGCATAACTCTGTCCCTTTTGTTACCCTCCATATTTTTTCCCGGGGTCCACACCCTGAACTCTTTTTTCTTTCTTTATGGATCTTCTGGAAAGAGCTGCACAGGTTTTTGGGAACTCTCCTGCCCTGAAATTTCCTGACACAACCATATCTTTTAAAGAACTTGACATACAGTCGTTAGGGATAGCTAACATTCTTTACGAAAAAGGACTGCGATCGGGTGATATTATTGCTTTTGTTTCGCCAAATACACCGGAGATGGTTTTACTTCTGGCGGGAGTGCTGAAAGCCGGAATGATTGCGGCTCCGCTTAACAACCGGTTTCCCGAACATATCCTTGAAGCTACGATTGAGAATCTAAGTCCACAGCTGTTACTGACCAGTGATAATCAACTTTTAGGGTTACCGGGTTTATTAACGCTCAGGATATCTTCAGTTCTGGAGAGTGCTGTACGTAATACTTCAGCAAAGAAATTTGAATTTTCTGAGAGCATGGAACGGCCTGTAAGTATTATTCACACTTCGGCCAGCTCCGGTGCAGCAAAAGCGGTTGTGCACAGTTGCGGAAATCACTGGTTCAGTGCTCTCGGTTCGAATGAAAACATTCCTTTCGGGAACGGAGACTGCTGGCTGCTATCGTTGCCGCTTTACCATATCGGAGGATATGCTTTGCTGTTTCGGTCGCTTTTTTCGGGAGGGACTCTTGCGGTAGGAGAATTCGGAGATGGAATTGCTGATTCTATGGAGAGGTTTGCCTTGACACATATTTCGGTGGTGCCAACACAGCTTTACAGAGTACTTGCTGAAAAAAAATGCAGGAAAAAGCTTCGACGATTGAAGGCTGTGCTTCTTGGAGGAAGTCCGGCCACGAAGTCGCTGATTGAGGATGCCATCCGGCAGCATATACCCCTTTACCTGAGCTATGGTTCAACTGAGATGAGTACGCAGATTGCCACATCTCCTCAACCTATAACCAGTATAGAGCAAAACAGCGGAAGGATACTTCCTTACCGGGAGATTCTGGTTGCTGTAGACGGGGAGCTACTGGTGAAAGGCCCCTGCCTTTTTATAGGATATTATCACCAAGGAAAAATCCAGGTGCAAACTGATGGAGATGGATGGTTCCATACTGCTGATATTGGCTCGGTAGAGGAAAATGGGACAGTAACGGTGGTTGGCCGCAAAGATAACATGTTTATTTCGGGGGGTGAAAACATTTATCCTGAGGAGACGGAAAAAGCGCTGATGATGATTGAGGGGATACGGGATGCTCTTGTAGTGCCGGCTTATGATGAGGAGTATGGAGTGCGACCGGTGGCATATATACTGACCGGTGAAAAGAATATTCCGGATGACGAGGCCATAACCCGGGCCATGCATGCCCTTGTTGGAAAGCTGAAGGCACCTGTTCGTTATATCCGGGTGTCCGAGTGGATTACACTGCCAGGATCTCAGAAAATTGACAGGGCATGGTACCGCACTAAGGCGCAGAAATCATGAGATAGCATTCCAGGGCTTCAATGCTGATAACATTTCTTTTCATAACACGCTTATACGCATGACATATCGGTCATAATGGCGCTTTATGGCTATTTACGAATGACTTATCATACATAATATGGATTATGGAAATATATGTGTATATTTGTATGAGATATCGGTCACTAAACAGATAAAGCACTTATTATGACTGCATTGTCATACAATAACTGGCATTCGTTGAGTGATACGGCTTTGACTGAGCAGATTGGCGATTTTGTGAAACATCACAGGCTGGAGCAAAACAAAACGCAGGACAAGCTGGCGCATGCTGCCGGTATAAGCCGTTCGACCCTAAGCCTGCTCGAAAGAGGGAAGACAGTTACACTGGCTACACTGATTCAGGTGCTGAGAGTGCTGGACAAGTTACATGTGATGGATTTCTTTACGGTACAACAAAGCATCAGTCCCCTCGCCATGGCTACCCTGGAACAGGGGAAAAGAAAAAGAGCCAGAAATAACAAAACAAATGACCTGGAAGAAACTGACTGGTAGGTATGAACTCAGCATTTGTAAAAATATGGGGTGAACTGGCTGGTGCCGTTACCTGGGATGATGAAACCGGCATTGCTTCGTTTGAATATGAGCCGAAATTTAAAGCTCTGGGCTGGGATATTGCGCCGTTGCAGATGCCTATACATGCACGTACGGGAAGTTTCAGTTTTCCTTTTCTGAGAAAGAAAGCCGACCCGGCACTCGATACGTTCAAAGGGTTGCCGGGATTGCTTGCTGACGTCTTGCCGGACCAATATGGCAATGCATTAATCCGGCTGTGGATGGCACAACAAGGGCGCCCTATGGATAGCATGAATCCGGTGGAAATACTTTGCTTTATCGGCGAAAGAGGTATGGGGGCTCTGGAATTTGAGCCAGCTACGTTACCAAAAGGCAAAAGAGCATTTTCACTTGAAATAGATAGCCTGGTCAATATGGCTTCAATGCTGTTATCCAAAAAAGAGGCCTTTATTACCAACATGCCGGCGGATGAAGAAAAGGCGGTTATGGATATTTTACGCACAGGTACATCAGCGGGCGGAGCACGCCCGAAGGCTGTTATTGCCTACAATGAAAAAACCGGGGTTGTGAAATCGGGCCAGACCAATGCTCCTAAAGGGTTCGAGCATTGGCTGATCAAGCTGGATGGAGTCAGTGATGTGCAGTTGGGAGCCACGAGAGGGTATGGAAGAGTTGAAATGGCTTACTATAAAATGGCTGTCCGGTGCGGCATTGAGATGATGCCGTCTATGCTTTTGGAAGAAAATGGAAGAGCTCATTTCATGACCAAGCGTTTTGACCGTGAAGGAGGTTCAACAAAGCACCATGTACAGACCTTCTGCGCGATGAAGCATTTTGATTTCAATGCAGTCAACAGCTTCAGCTACGAGCAGCTTTTTCAAACCATGCGGGAGCTCAAGCTTCCCTATCCAGAGGCTGAGCAGATGTTTCGGAGGATGGTGTTTAATGTGGTTGCCCGCAATTGTGATGATCACACTAAAAACTTTGCGTTCAGGCTTAAAAAAGATGGTAAATGGGAGTTGGCACCTGCCTATGATGTATGCCATGCCTATCAACCACAACACCAATGGGTCAGCCAGCATTCCTTGAGCATTAACGGAAAGCGAAGCGATATTACAAAAAATGACCTGCTGGTTGTGGGCAAGTCAATTGCAAATAAAAAAGCAGAAGCGGTGATTGACGAAATCAGTGCAACGGTTAGCAGATGGAAAACCTTTGCTGATGAGGCTGCTGTATCGCCCTCGCTTCGTGACGAAATAGAGGCTACTTTGATACGTTTGCATGAGTGATCTTCAAGACTGCAGGGGGAATGTTACCCTGCATGACCATGAATGTTGTTGCAGGGGTGGGGCTGGTTTTGTTTGATTTTGTTATTTTAGGGCAGATTTCTGTTTGTTAATAATTTTTATGCTGTGTTATGACCTTGAAAAAAGAATTACTGTGGCAAAGCCGTTTTTCGGAGCCTTTTGACCGGGATGCGCTTTTTTATTCGTCGTCGGTCCATGTCGACAAAAAGCTTTACAAGGAAGATATTCAGGGTTCGATTGCGCATGTTACGATGCTTGCCGAGGAACATATTGTCGGCACTGATGAGGCCAAACAGATTGTTGCGGGGCTTCTGGAAATTGAGGATGAACTGACGAGCGGGACGCTTGTGCCGCATTGGGAGGATGAGGATATCCATACGGTTATTGAAAACAGGCTGAAAGAAAAAATTGGATCGGTTGCCGGCAAGCTCCATTCGGGCAGGAGCCGAAATGATCAGGTGGCGACGGATACACGGCTTTACATGCGTAGCCAGATTGGTGAACTGAGGGAGGCTGTTGGCGAGCTTTTGAGGGTTCTTGTGGAAAAAGCAGAGCGGTACAGGGATACAATCATCTTTGGTTATACGCATCTGCAGCGGGCTCAGCCGATTTCGGCGGGGCATTATTATCTGGCGTATTTCAACATGTTCGTCCGTGACCGGGATCGGCTTGACGATTTGATGAAACGTGTCAATATTTCGCCTCTCGGGGCGGCTGCTTTTGCAGGGAGCACCTTGCCACTGAATGCTCGCAGGAGTGCCGAATTACTTGGTTTTGATGATCTTTTTTCGAACAGCATTGATGCGGTGAGTGACCGGGATATTGTTATTGAATTTATTTCGGACTGTTCGGTGATTATGATGCACCTTTCGCGGTTTGCTGAGGATTTGATTCTGTGGAGCTCTTATGAGTTCGGGTATCTGACTATCAGCGATGCCTTTGCTACGGGATCGTCAATCATGCCTCAGAAAAAAAATGCTGATATTGCCGAGCTGGTGAGGGGAAAGTGCGGCAGGGTCTATGGCAATCTGATGGCTATGCTTACCATTATGAAGGGGCTTCCGCTTTCGTACAACCGTGATATGCAGGAGGATAAACAGCCTCTTTTTGATAGTGCTGAAACTGCTGTTTCGAGTTTAAGAATATTTGGCAAGCTGCTGGAGCATACGACACTGAGGGAGGAAAAACTTGCGAAGCTGACGTCTGAAGATCTCAGCCTTGCCACGGAAATTGCAGAATATCTTGTCCGCAAACAGATTCCGTTTCGGGATGCGCACCGTATTACGGGAAAGATCGTGACTTGGAGTATTGCGGAGGATGTTACTCTGCCGAATATCAGTGTTGAGAAGTTCAGGGAATTTTCGGAGGTTATCGGGGAGGATATATATTCGTGCCTTAAGGCGGACAGCAGCGTGAATTCGAAAAAAACGCATGGGAGCTGTTCGTTTGCTTCGGTTGAACGGCAGTTGGTGGAGGCGAGAAAGCTGGTGTAGGAGTTGGAGAGGGTTGGAGTGGTTGTCTCGCCCGGGGTTTATGGCCCCGGGTTGACGGTAGGAGTCAGTTTAATATTGGGTTGGTGGTTCGGATGACGGTTTGGCGTTCTATTGCTTTTAGGTCGGCCATGTCGGCTACAATGGCTGCAGACTGGTTGATGAGAACGTCTTTGTTAAGGCTTTTTGTGGAATCGGGGGATTGAATCCATTGTTTTTCTATTTGTTTGATTGTTTCAATTTCGGTTTTGAATGCTGTGTCCTGCAGGGACATCAGCTTTTTTTTGCGTATCTGGTTGAGGGCGTTCTGATCGTGCAGATAGGCCTGGTAGAGGTGGTTTTTTGAGGTGCGTTCCTGAAATTTTTTCCGGAGAGCTGCAATCTCTTCCTGGTTTACTTCTGCTGTCGGGCGATAAAATGCCTTGGAGATGGTACTCCATGGGAGACTGCTTGTATAGGTATCTTCGCCGATGAGGGTGGTATCGATCAAAGATGGCATGATGATATCGGGGACAACCCCTTTATGCTGTGTACTGCCACCGGATATGCGATAAAATTTGGCTATGGTCAGTTTGAGTTCTCCGAGTTCAGACTTTTTTCCAAAAAAGGAAAATGGTCGTGTCAGTTTGATCAGACTTTGTACTGTTCCCTTTCCGAATGTCCGTTCGCCTATGACAACTCCCCTGCCGTAATCCTGGATTGCGGCTGCAACAATTTCGGAGGCTGAAGCGCTGTAGCGGTTTACAAGGACGGCAAGCGGTCCGCTGTAAAGGATGTGGCGATCTTCGTCCCTGAGTACCATTTTTCCTCCGGTTGTATTACTGACCTGTACAACGGGACCGGTGGTGATAAACAAACCGGTAACGTTAACGGCTTCTTCGAGGGAGCCGCCTCCATTGTCGCGAAGATCAATGACTACTCCATCAACATGCTCGTTATTCAGCTCTGTCAGGATTCGGGCAACATCACGGCTTGTGCTATTGTAACTGCCGGTATTTTTTTGCTGGCCTTCGAAATCGAGGTAAAAGGACGGAATGGTTATGACACCGATTTTCTGACCGCTGTGCTGTATGATGGTTTTTTTGGCCGCCTGTTCTTCAAGGTCAATTTTGTCGCGCTGGAGTTGAACAATTTTTGCCGCTCCCCTGCCACCTTGACTTGCAGGTAGAATTTTAAGGCGGACGATGGTGCCTTTTTTACCGCGAATGAGTTTGACGACTTCATTTATTCTCCATCCTACAACGTCAACCATTTCGGCGTTTGTACCTTGAGCAACTCCGATAATTTTGTCTCCTTTTTTGAGAAGATTGCTTTTGAATACGGGTCCGCCCGGGATAACCTCATTGATAACGGTATACTCGCTTTCGGTCTGCAGTTTAGCTCCTATTCCTTCGAGAGTACGGCTCATGTCGATCTGAAAGTTTTCGTACTCATCGGGTGAGAAGTAGCTTGTATGGGGATCGAACGATGTTGTCACCGCAGTTATATAGGCCTGAAAAGCGTCTTCAGATTTCTGACGATTGAGAAGACCAAGACGGTTTGTGAAACTTTTTGAAAGGGCTCCACGAATATTATTGCTGTTTTCGCCGGAATATTTAAGATTGAGCCACTGGTATTTCAGTTCTTTTTTCCATACATCAACCAGCTGTTTTCTGTCGGCCGGCCATGGGTCGGTCTTGCGGTCGAGGTCAATGGTTTCAGGTACTGAAAAGTTAAAATGAATGGTATCGGCAGCGGCTTTCATAAACCGCATTTTTTCTTTAGCTCTTTTTAGAAAAAAGTTATAGACCGCAAACCCTGCGTTTGCTTTGCCGGCAAGAAATTCGGAATCTATACGGCTTCCATAAAATTTTTTAAGGCTTTCGACCTCACTTGCTACGAAGTAGCTTTTAGTGCCATCAAGATTTTCGAGATAACGATTAAATATCTGTTGAGAAAGAGAGTCGCCCGGCGTAACCTTTCTGAAATGGCTCTGCAAAAGGTTTTGAGTAATATATTTGCCCGCCTCCTCCTCTATAGGAGTCGGTTTAAGGATCACAACAGTATCTGAGGTATTAGATTTACCGTTCTGGAGGGCAAACACAGGGCCAGTACTTCCCAGGAAAACAATCGAGAGAAGCAGACTTTTTCTTAACATTTTAGTGTATGATGGTCAAGGGTTCGGTGACAACATCCAAGCTGTTCTTGAATGAGCAAATAATTATATTTATATTACGAAACACGTGGTATACAGGTTCGGGATGGTATTTACAGGTAAAAATACGGCATATAATAATAATAAACGGAGAGCTTTTCAATGCAAAATAAAAATATCAGCTACAAAGAACTTGGACTGTGCAACAGCAGAGAACTTTTTAAGAAAGCTGTGACCGGCGGTTATGCAATTCCTGCCTATAACTTCAACAATCTCGAGCAGATGCAGGCCATCATCATGGCATGTGCTGAAACAAATTCCCCTGTTATTCTTCAGGTATCCAAAGGTGCAAGAAGCTATGCTAATGAAACCCTTCTGAGATATCTTGCCCAGGGCGCAGTTGCTTACGCCGCAGAACTCGGCAAACCTATTCCAATTGTTCTGCACCTTGACCATGGGGACAGCTTTGAACTCTGCAAAGATTGTATTGAATCCGGTTTTTCGTCAGTTATGATTGACGGATCACACCTATCATACGAAGATAACATTGCACTGACCAAAAAAGTTGTCGAATATGCTCATCAATTTGATGTAACCGTTGAGGGTGAGCTTGGAGTTCTGGCCGGAATTGAAGACGAGGTTTCTGCTGCAGCGCATACCTATACAAGACCAGAGGAAGTTGAGGATTTTGTTGCTAAAACGGGTGTGGACAGTCTTGCAATTTCGATTGGTACTTCACACGGCGCGTTTAAGTTTAAACCAGGCGAGGATCCTAAAATCCGCCTTGACATTCTTACAGAAATTGAACACCGTATCCCTGGATTCCCTATTGTTCTGCATGGTTCTTCGTCTGTTCCCCAGGATCTGGTGAAGACTATCAATGAGCACGGTGGAAAACTGAAAGATGCAATCGGCATCAGCGAAGATCAGCTGCGTCTTGCTGCGAAGTCGGCTGTCTGTAAAATCAATATCGATTCTGACGGACGCCTTGCCATGACTGCCGCTATCCGGAAAGTGTTTGACGAAAAGCCTGAAGAGTTTGATCCAAGAAAGTATCTCGGACCTGCTCGTGATGCTTTGAAGAAGCTTTATATCCACAAGATTCTCAATGTTCTGGGATCTAACGATAAGGCATAGGTTTTCTGACTCTGTTTACGAATAAAAAAGGCGCCTGAAGGCGCCTTTTTTATTGCGAGCTCTGTTTTATATCACCAATAAACGGCCGGCTGCGTAGGCAAGCAGACCACTGCCGATTTCGAGCGCACGTTCTTCGGGGTTAAAGGTCGGAGAGTGCAGGGTGTTGCCTTTGTCGTCTTCGGGGGTGCCTGTTCCTATCTGCCAGAAGGTTCCGGGGCACTCCTGAAGGTAGTAGGCAAAGTCTTCAGCGGTCATGATCGGCTCGCTCTGGATGACATTTTCGCTGCCAAGATATTCGCCGCAGAAGATTTCGGCCTTATCGGTTACTGCCGGATCGTTATAGAGTACAGGATAGCCTTTTCGGATTTCGACTTCAGTCTGGGTACCGAGGCCTGCGGCAACGTTAGTCACGGTTTGATGCAATTTTTCCTGTAACAGCGATCGCAGGTCCTCGTTCATGGTTCTCATGGTGCCGGACATGGTTACCTGACGTGGAATGACATTGGGTGCATGGCCTCCATGAATTGAGGCTATGGAAACAACTGCCGGCTGATGCGGTGGGACAACCCTGCTGACAAGATGCTGCACTGCCGTTATGATATGGGCTGCTGCAAGCACAGGATCGGCTGCCTTGTGCGGTGCGGAGGCGTGACCTCCCTGCCCTGTTACGGTGAAGTAGAGTTCGTCGGTTGCGGCCATAAAGCTTCCTTTGCACATGGCTACTTTGCCTGTGGGCACATTGGGAAAACAATGCTGGCCAATAATGACTGTGGGGTTGAAATGCTTGAAAAGTCCTGCGTCGAGGTATGGCTTTGCACCGCCTGGAGCAATTTCTTCGGCGGGTTGAAAAATCAGAAGCACATCGCCCTGAAGCTGATCTTTAATTTCGGAAAGAATTTTAGCGGCGCCGAGCAGCATTGCCGTATGCATGTCGTGACCGCATGCATGCATTTTTCCGGATTCGAGTGAACAGAAGCTGTGCTGGTTTTCTTCCTGAAGCGGCAGGGCGTCGATATCGGCCCGCAAGGCAACGAGTCTGCCGGTTCGGGAGCTACCGGTTCCCCTGATGAGGGCAATGACACCTGTTTCAAGCAACGGTGGTTCGGGGGTGATACCGAGACCAATCAGGTAGTCTGTAATAAGGGCTGTAGTGCGTACTTCCTGATACGAGAGTTCAGGGTGAAGATGAATATCGCGACGGAGTGCAATGACTTCGGGATATATTTGCGCTGCACGATCGCGAATCTGTTCGGCGAGGACAGCATAGTGATTTGTTACCATGAATTCAGGCTTTAAACGAAAAGTTTCTATTCGAGAGTGGCGGTAAAAAAAGGTACCTACATATCCATAAAATGAATAAACTCCAGAGCTTTTTCTCTGAGTTCATCGTCTTTCTCTTTGAAGAAGGGTGACGTGTAGCGAATCAAATAGCCGTATTTTTCCATGTTTTTCACCAGACGATAGAGGTCGAGTGTGTGAATTCTAAACGATATTATCCTGCTTTCGGCATCAGAAGCCGCTGGGTAGACGCCAAAACTCAACACGGTTGCATCGTTTTTTTCAAGTGTGGCGACAACCTCTGACAGCTTTAATTCGTATGCGGGTATTTCCATCTCAAGGGTCATTCCCTCAGTATTGAGATGGAAAACACCGGCAATTTTTTCAAGAAGTGCAACTTTTGCAATCACGCCCGCGTAGCGGCCATCCATTTCGGATACCGGTATGATCGTGCCCGTAAAGGAACGAGCAGGTGAAAATACCTCAAAAAGATGCTCATGACGCCCAATGGTTGCAACAGGCTGAAGCTTGAGGTCGCGTAACAGCTTCTTACTTTCTCCCCCGTCCCCTTTTGCGGGCAGAAGATCGGCGAGAGAGATCATGGCTGTGCCATTGCCTTCGAGCAGGACCGGGGCGCAATCGAGACCTTTATCGTGTAACAGGGTAATAGCCTGAACGACTTCGGCATCATCGGTAAAAACCGGATAGCTTGTATCGAGACAGCTTTCTATGCTTTCATTTAGCAACATGGTTCGATTTTTTCCACTCTGCGTTGGTGTCTGCCACCTTCAAAAGGGGTTGCAAACCAATTATGAAGACTCTTTTCGATGGTCTCTTTATCGGTGAAGCGAGCTGAGAAGCATATAATATTGGCATCATTGTGCTGTCTGGCAAGTGTAGCGAATTCAGGATTGAAGACAAGCGCTGCACGAATACCTTTCACCTTATTGGCTGAAATCGAAACTCCGATACCGGTGCCACACAGCAGAATACCCTGATCAGAAGATCCATCGGCAACGGACAATGCCACTTTGCGGGCATAATCGGGATAGTCAACCGATTCTTCGGTATAGGGTCCCATGTCGATACCTTCATGACCGTGGTCTTGAAGCCAGGTGATAACTGATTTTTTTAATTCAAACCCGGCGTGATCGCTGCCAACTGCAATTTTCATAATTCCTGTTTTGTTTACTTTGAATTTAAATAATTTTTTTTAATGAGGGGGGTGTAATAAAGAGATTCTGAGTGTTGACTTTCGGGTTGTCATTATCAATTTTAGAGTAGAGGCCATCAGGGTTCATTTGCCATGCCTTGACGTTATCGCTCAACATGAGGTCCAGATCCGCCTTGACAACCTGAACAAGTGCTTTGTCAAGCACCGGAAACAGGGTTTCAACCCGGTCATCAAGGTTTCTCGGCATGATGTCGGCACTCCCAAGATAGAGTTCCGGCTTGCCGCCATTTTCAAAATAGTAGGCACGGCTGTGTTCGAGAAAACGTCCAATAATGCTTATGACCCTGATATTTTCGCTGACACCCGGAATTCCTGGTTTCAAGCAGCAAATGCCTCGAACCACCAGATCTATCTGTACCCCTTCGCAGGACGCCCTGTAGAGTGCCCGGATAGTTCTGGAGTCCACAAGGGCGTTCATTTTCATGATGATTCGACCCTTGTTTTCCCTGCGGCTCCACTCCACTTCATTTTCAATCATCTCGATGATCCGGTCACGGGTGTTGATGGGCGAGACCAGCAGTTTGCGATAGGCAGTGTGTTTTGAGTATCCTGTCAAGGCGTTGAACAGCTCTGCAACATCGTTGGCCAGCTGTTCGTTGACGGTAAAGAGACTGTAGTCGGTGTAGATTTTACCGGTAGCAGGGTTGTAGTTACCGGTGCCGAGATGCAGATAGCGCTTGAGCCTGTTCTGTTCGCGGCGCACCACCAGCGTCAGCTTGGCATGGGTTTTAAGCCCGGGCAGACCGTAGGCAACATGCACGCCGACATCTTCGAGCGCGTTGGCCCAGACAATGTTGTTCTCTTCGTCGAATCTTGCCTTGAGTTCTACCAGAACGGCTACCTGCTTGCCCTCTTCGGCGGCCTTCATCAAGGTCTGTACAATCGGTGAATTGCTTCCGACCCTGTAGAGGGTCTGCTTTATCGACAGCACATTGGGGTCAACCGCAGCCCTGCTTATAAAATCCACCACCGGCTGAAACGAATCGTAAGGATGGTGCAGCAACTGGTCTTTTGAACGTATCGCCTTGAAAATATCGAGACCGAACTGTTCTTCAATCCGGTTTTTCGGTACAAACGGTTCATCTTTCAGGTCGGGTCTCTCGATCTTCAAACAATCGACCAGGCAGCTCAATCCAAGTGCACCGTCTATTTCGTATACGTTTCTTTCGGCAACATCAAGATTTTTCATGAGCAGTTTTCTCACTGCAGGAGGCATGGCGGGCGTAATATCAAGCCGTACCACTTTGCCGTACCGGCGTGAGCGGAGACCCTGCTTGATGGTTTCGAGCAGGTCGCCGGCTTCGTCTTCTTCAATTTCAATATCGGCATCGCGGATCAGCCGGAAAAGATGCGACTGGGCAATCTTCATTTTCGGGAAAAGGTGCGCCAGATTGCTTTCGATAAGGTCTTCGAGCCAGATAAAGCGCATGATACCGTCTTCGTCCTTAAAGCCCTTGATGGTGTTGAGCGGAAGAAGCCGGGGAAGAATGCTGGGAACCTTGACACGGGCAAACCGCAATACACCGCTCTCCTCATCTTCGAGTTCGATGGCAAGGTTCAGCGACAGGTTCGACATAAAGGGAAACGGGTGGCCGGTATCGAACCCGAGCGGGGTTAAAACAGGAAAAATTTCTTTACGGAAATAGTGGCTCAAGGCCTTCTGGCGGACTGCTGACAGATCAGCGACGCGAACAAACTCTATACCCTCCTTTTTCAGGGCGGGCAGCAGGTCGTAGTAAAAACACTGGTTTCGCAGGTTGAGCTGCTCGAGCACCATGCTGCGGATTTTTTCGAGCTGTTCGGCAGGTGTAAGACCGTCGATGGTGCGATCCTGAATGCCGGCCTCATACTGGTCTTCGATACCCGCAACGCGGATCATGAAATATTCATCAAGATTTGAACTGAATATCGAGATGAACTTTACCCGTTCCAAAAGAGGATGGGCATGGGGATCGAGAGCTTCTTCGAGGACTCTCTGGTTGAAGTATATCCAGCTCAGCTCCCGGTTGACATAGAGCGAGGTATCGAGAAAATCAGGAAGTGCAGTTTCCCTTCCGTTCGTATCAGGCATTGCAGACATGTACAGTCGTTACATAATTATTCAGGTAAAACTAAGAATGCCCTGTTCGTTAACAATAAGGTCGAGAGGCTGGTCCCATGGATCGAGAGGAACGCTGTCAACCATTTGAAAACTGTACGCAAGGCCGATGCGACAGGGAAAAATTCCTTTTTGAGAAAGCCGGTGCAAAAAAAAGTCATAAAAACCTTTGCCGAATCCGAGACGGTACCCTTGCGGATCGAATGCCAGAAGCGGCAGCAGGATAACATCAAGTTCGGTTTCGTCTATTATTACAACATGTTCCGGTTCCGGTTGACCATACGTTGCCGGGAGAACGGGATCACCTTTACAAAAAGCCGCCGCATGGAGCATGCCATCCCTGATAACCGGAACCGAAAGCTGCTTATGCATTGCGGAGAGTCCGTCAAGTATTGCGTCAGTGGCAACTTCCGTGTGAGAACGAATGGGCAGATACAGATTGATATGGTGTGCACTGATAATTTCGGGCAAACCAAGGACAAAACCTGCAACAGCGTTGCTCATGGTTGTATAGGCCGACTCAGAAAGTGAACGCCTCATGGATATCATTCGCGATCGCAGTGCTGCTTTTGCGGCGGTAATGTTTTTAACCTGTTCCATGGCAGTCCACCCCTTTTTACTCTCGTGCCAGCCGGCAAGAGTTGTACTATTCTATGAACCTGTGAAGTGTTTGATAAAGCCTCCAAGTATAATAAGTTCAATAACTCATATATTTACAATCACTCTTTCAATTTTTACTATAAAAAACCTTTTCTGAACCGATTGGCTAGAGATCTCCGATGGATGATTTCGTTGAAATGGCTTACGGGTTTTCACATGTCCGTTGTTTCTTGCCGGGCTGGTTGTTCTGAAATCAAACCCTAAATCGATACAAAAGAGCGCATGATTTATAGTATATTCCGGCTCATGTTCCCACTCCTCGGTCTGGCACTATAAAAAGAGCAACCGGTATGAGATTTTAAACCTGATGATAACCATCTCTTCATAAAGGATATGCATAAAGATACACGCTGGCCTAAGACTATTAAAAGTGCAACTGAACGATTCATTGCCCATATGAGCGAAGAACAAAAGCAAAAACTTCGGGGAGCCCGTAAAGAAGAGCTTGGGAAGTTTAATTTTGGAATGGGAGTATCTATTCGTAATAAATTTGGACTTTCGGACGGTAATGATGCCTTGATGAAAGCGTGCGCCCTGACACAGCAAGGTGATTCCTTTAATATATTTTACCGTGATGATGCGGACAGCGCTGCCGGTATTATTATTGAAGCTGTATGGAAAGAGCTGGAGAGTGCAGCTTAAACGGAAGTACTCAGGACTCAGGACTCAGTGCTGAGTTGTTAGAATTGATGTTGGGGTTCAGGACTTACCCCAACCTACAATTTTCGTTTATTTCTGCTTTTTTTAGTACATCGGATATCAGCGAGATTAACTCGTTTTTATCGATGGGTTTGGTGATGAAGGCATCGCAGCCTGCGTCTCGGGCTTTTGCTTTGTCTTCTTTTGATGTAAATGCTGATTGGGCGATTATCGGCAGATCGGGGCGTTGCTGCTTGATGAGCTTTGTGGCCTCAAAACCGTTCATGATCGGCATTTTGATATCCATCAGCACCAGGCTGATTTCGGGATGATGGCCCACTATCTCCACGGCTTCCCAGCCGTTTTCGGCGCAAAGAATATTCAGGTTTTGCCCTTTCAGGTTTTTTTTAAGCAGGATAGTACTCAGATCATCATCTTCAGCTATCAGAACCGTCAACGCTTGTGGTTCATCGGACGGGTGCATGAAGGCTGGGACAGACGTTACAGGTGAACTTACGGGGTTATAGGGCAGGGTGAAGGTAAAGTTGCTGCCTGCGCCTTCTGATGACTCCACCTTGATGGTACCGCCAAGTATTTCAACTAATGCCTTTGATATACTTAACCCCAAGCCAGCACCTTCGTGATCGCGGGTCAGGGAGTTGTTTACCTGATGGAATCGCTCAAAAATTCTCTCTTTTTTGTTTATGGGGATACCTATACCTGAATCGATGACATAAAATTCAAGGATTTTGTCTTTTCTGGTGTAGCCGAAATCAATACCGCCTTTACTGGTGAACTTCAAGGCATTCTGAATCAGATTTGATAAAATCTGGGTCAGCTTGGCGCAATCTGTTTTGATGTAGCTTTCGTTGTCGGGGAGTCCTGAGGTATGGGTTAAACGTAATCCCCTTTTATCGGATTCCGGCTTAAAAAAAGCCTGAAGCTCATGTAAAAGCCCATTTACCGTTGTTTTTGCAATCTGAAGCTTTGCTTCTTTAGCGTCGAGACGGGAAATATCCATAAGATCATTGATGAGGCCTAGCATTCGCTTGCCACTCTTATGGATCAGCGCAATATATTCGGTCTGTTCCTCACCGGTTAAATGAGGATCTTTCAACAATTCGGTAAAGCCGAGAATTCCATTCATCGGCGTGCGTATTTCGTGGCTGATATTGGCCATGAATGCCGATTTTAAACGGTCGCTTTCCTCTGCCCTGTCTTTTGCCTCCAACAAATCATGCAGGGTGTTTTGAAGCTGATCCTCAGCCAGTTTGCGTGCAGTGATATCGATATGGGTGCCGAGAACCCGTAAAGGTTTTCCTTCATCAGTAAATTTGGATAACTTGCCTCGATCGAGCACCCAGATCCAATCGCCGTTTTTATGTTTCATCCGGCATTCGCATTCATAAAAGTCCAACTCACCGTTGAAATGTTTTTCTGCAAGGAGCGATGACTTTTTAAAATCGTCCGGGTGGGACAAATCTTTCCACGTCTGAATACTCACTGGGACCAGTTCTTCCTGAGTGTATCCAACAATTTCACACCACCGTTTATTGACAATGGCTTCACCAGTCTGGATATTCCAATCCCAGGTTCCGATCTGTGCGGCATCGATGGTTGCTTCAAAGCGGCAACCGATTTCGTGGGCTTTTGATTCAGCAAGCCTGCGTTCTGTGATGTCGATAATTGTGCCTATATAGAAGTCCACTTTACCAGTTTCGCTCATTAAAGGCTTGCCACGGGACAAAAGCCAGTGAATGGAGCCGTCCGGGTAACAGATCCGATATTCAAAATTCAACTCAGTGCCGTTGCGGGCGGCGGATAAAACCTTTTCAATTACCATTTCCCGGTCTTCGGGATGGATAACTTCAGCCCATAATTTGAAGGTTGGATTTTCGTCACGCGGTTCCAATCCGCACAAGACCCAAAGCTCATCGGACCAGATATTCTCATTGGTTTGCATATTCCATTCCCAAACGCCGGCTTGTGCAGCATCCAGGGCCTGGCTTAATCTTTTTCTGGTCTCAATGAGTTTTTTATCGATGTGTTTACGAACGGAGATATCCCAAATGAGACCAATTATTCCTGACTGGGAATCGTCCTCGAAATACTGCAGATTGATTTCACCGTAAAAAAACGAACCGTCTTTTCTCTTGAACCTGTAATCAACAATTTTTTTTACCGCTTTTTCCCGCATTGTATTGTTGAACATTTTCAACGTCGCAGACTTGTCCTCTTCCAGCAGGTATTCGAGAAACGAATGGCCAGTAACTTCATCTGGCAAATAACCAAACATTTTCTCTACAACGGGTGACACATACATAACCATGCCCGTCTCGTTGACAACAAATGCCAGTTCGGAGATCTGTTCTGCGATGGAACGAAATTTCTGTTGGCTTTTTTGAAGCTCTTTTTCAGCTTTTTTCTGCGCTTCGGTGTGCCAGTTCAGACTTTGTGCCATCTCAGATTGCGCTTGAAGGAGTTCCTCCTGCTGAATTTCAAGTTCGATATTATGAATTGTGAGTTCCTGGATCATCCGCTGCATTGCCTCGGGTGAGGATGTAGTGCTGAGTGCTGAGGGGCCGGTGCTGAGGTTTTTTTGCTTCAGGCGCTCTTCAGCGCGAGCCCTCAGATTACTGGAGGTATCGGGGGTACTGTTGATCTGCTTCTCTGGCATCGTTGTTGAAAAAAATGGGGGACTATCATAGCTTGCCCCGTAATTTCTTCTTTTTTTTGAGATTTTACTACTACATATTATTTTTTTAGAGCGTTGTTGGGGTTCAGGAATCACCCCAGCCTACGAGTGTGGTGAGGAGGATAGGAGGTAGAATGCGGAGAGTGTGTGGTCGGTGTTGGTCTTATGATTGCTCAGCCATAGTTTTGGTCTTTCCTGCCTGATGTTCAGACAATGCCTCACCTGCCATTTTTTCAAG
>SESB01000213.1_pt1 | contig 42900 bp, 86 predicted proteins | sample 3171441 | NCBI WGS metagenome assembly SESB01 (sample SAMN06051867, study PRJNA518727) | freshwater metagenome | biome: subpolar coniferous forest; feature: holomictic lake; material: water; isolation source: holomictic Lake 227, 6 m depth | place: Canada: near Kenora, Ontario | collected...
GTAACATTCCAAAAGCAAAAAGTCAAGGAAAAAATGAATTATTCTTTTTGGCTATAAAATTTCTTTTTTGGCTTGCTTTTTCTCTTTTTTATAGTAAGTTGCCTAAGCAACTTAACACTATTCCCCGATTTTACCCTCCTATCCTCCGCAGTCATTATCGGAACTTCTGGCCTTTAATTTCGGTCTTTACCTTGTAAAGAGCATATAATAATAAAACTGAAATAGCCGTGCCCAAAAAATTACAAAAATTGCACCCACGCCAAGAATCAATCAACCGGCTGAAGGGCGAGATTAAAGTTTTGGAGAAGCAACTTAGAGCTTTGGAAGAGGGGCCAGAGCCCCCCACCGAGTTCAACATTGCGAAACATCTTGCACGGGTTCGGCCAAAGAATAGCTTTGGGGAAGTTGGTATAGCGTATAAAGGGTCAATGAGAAATCCACGATATAGTGTGAGGCTGAAGGAAAAAGGTAAGGTGAGATCTTTTGGTATGGTCAGTACCGTGCAAGAAGCGCGGGAACTGTCGAAAAGGGAGCAATTACGCATCAGGACTGAAAAAGAAATGTCGAAAGAAGTATAAAATTATAAACGGGATAGATAAATGATTATTGGAAAACATTACATTACCAGAGAGGAAAAGATTGCAAAATTGGAGAGACTGAGAAGGTACTCATTCTTTCAGCCGGTTCGTGCCCTCACCCCATATATCCACAACCAATTCATAGTGGTGGCAGCTATGAGCAGTTATGGATGGGCGGTGGTTCGGGCCAAATTCTATCAGCGGGTTCTGAAGAAGGGAGTGAAGGCCGCTGAAATTTTGCTTGATTCTATGGCCTATACTTCAGAACTTGGAAAACGTATTAGCAAAAACCTTTAATAAAATAACAACATGAACGTAAAATTTATCAGCCGGAGTGAATCACCGGAGTTTGACACACCAGAGCAACTCATGGTCTACTGTGCAAGGGTCTCCAGCCCACGTCAGACCGATGAAAACTATGAGGGGCTCCTGGCTTACTGCATCAAAAATCAGCATTGGTCAATTTTTGAACTGGCCGATATGACGGTGGAGATTACCACCACGCGGGCCATTGCACCGCAGATTTTGAGGCACAGGAGCTTCAGTTTTCAGGAGTTCAGCCAACGCTATGCCAAGGCCACCGGAATTGAAGTATATGAGGCACGTCGGCAGGACGTGAAGAACCGTCAGAACAGTATCAACAACATTGGTAAACTGACAAAAGAATGGTTCGAGGCTGCACAGAAAGAAGTGGCCGAGCTGTCTTTTGAGTTGTACAATCAGGCCATTGAGGGAGGCATAGCCAAGGAGTGTGCAAGGGTGTTGTTGCCCCTTGGTACGACAACCAAACTCTATATGAAAGGTTCCATACGGAGCTGGATCCATTATCTGCAAATACGCACGGCGGAGCACACTCAAAAGGAGCACCGTGACATAGCCCTCGCTATTCAAGAGATTTTCACTGAGAACTTCCCGTACACAGCAACGGCACTTGGTTGGCTTGGGGAGGGAATATGAGAAATTTAATATCTTTTGAAGGGATTGACGGAGCTGGGAAATCAACCCAAATCCAGATGCTTGCTGCAAAATACCGGAGCCACCACCAGCCGGTGGTCATTGTGCGGGAGCCTGGGGGTACGGAGCTGGGGGAAAGCATACGTCGCCTGTTGCTGGACAGTAAAGGGAAGATGGCGATTAAGGCCGAGCTTTTGCTCTTTTCCGCAAGCAGGGCACAATTGATACATGACACGGTATTCCCTGCACTGGAGAACCATGAAGTGGTTATCATGGACAGGTTCTATGACTCAACCACGGCTTACCAAGGCTATGGCAGGGGAGTGGACGTGGATATGATTGACCGAATCAACCAGTTCTCTACGGATTACTTGGAGCCTTCAGTAACTTTCTACCTTCGGCTGGATCCGGAGGGAATGATGGCAAGGAAGCGGAGTAAGGACGGGGAGGCCGGAGAGCTTGACCGGATGGAGCGGGAAGGAATTGAGTTTTTCAAGAAGGTGAGTGATGGTTACGAAATGATAGCCAAAAAACACCCAAACCGATTCTGTGTGCTGGATGCCAGTGAGCCTCCAGATAAGATTCATGAAAGAATTTGCGGAGAGCTTGGGCGCATAAAAAGCCGGAGACCAAACTGGCCATGAAAATTGCTCTTTTGCTCGCACGGATTGAAGCCCTGGTTCAGCTTGTCTCTGAACTGCGGCTTCGCAATGGCCAGTTGGCGGCTGAAAACCGGAGGCTTCAGGAACACATCAGGACACAAGGATTTAGAGGGGAGTTTATGTTTTCGACAAATAATTGAAAATAAATGCCATTTTGAAAAATAAATGGCATTTTATCAAGAAAGGGGCTTGACAAGTGGAAAAAGTTTGTTAGATTAAATCAGAAACGAAATAAGATAGCCATTAAACACCACTGCAATGCGACAGACTACAGTAATCGAGAAGGCGATAAAACTCAAGGCAAAGAGTGAAGAAACATCCAACCCATCGGAAGCTGAGATAGCTAAGGTGAAGTTGCGCTCATTGCTACAGAAGTACAACCTCACTGAGAAAGACTTATATAAAGACCCGCTATATGAAGTTGATGATGCTCCTATCGTGGAAGCTCCTATCGTGGAAGCTCCAGTTGAAGTTGATGTAGTTGAACACCACTCTAAAAGATTCAGTGACAGAGCTTGGGACAGAGCTTGGAACATAATGGGGTATGGGTCTTTAGTGTTGCTCATAGGGCCGTTTATCGGGATGGGTATCGGGAGTATGTCCTCAGCTCCTCCAGTAAAGGTAAAATCTACTGTGGCCGTTGTATCCCCAGTAGAACAACCAGCTCCAGCACCACCAGCTCCAGCACCACCAGTAGAAGACGATTCCATAGGTAGAGTTGATGAAGTTAGGTCGATGGAGCTTAAAAATAGTGCCAAGCTCAAACACATCCCCACACAGAGAATAAAAGCGGTGCTTAAAAAGTTCCATACTATATGCTTGATGTACAGTGACATTTGGTATAGTGAACCTGGTAGCGAAGGTGGGAACGGCGGGGCTAATCTGTTTTCAGAGCGGTGGAATCTACGGTACACTTCTCTACTCAGCCACTATGAGAAGGCAATAGTACTCAAATACGACGAAAACGCAGGCTATCTTAGAATAGATTACGCGGAATACGATGAAGATGAAGCTAAATACCAGGACGACTACACTATGAACTTCGAGAATCATTTTCCACCTATCAAACCATAATCTAAACACCACTGCAATGACAACCGAGAAACTTATATCCTTTGTGGCAGTCAACCAAGACGGAACTGAAATGGCCTTTGACTCTGTTCCTGAAAAATCACAGCAGCGGGTGGACGGGAAAACCGTTGGAGAATGGATAAGTGACGGGAACCACGAGATCCTTGAGAAAGGTTCGATTGAAGAAATCCTGGGCCATAAGCTGAAGTGGAATGACGGTCACAGGATGTGCTTATCGATCCGAGTTCCTAAAATGAATTTAACCACCAAACCAAGGACTTTTTGAGATGGAAATAACCTATAACATGAGTGGGGTGGCGGCAGAGTTGAAGGAAAAAATAGCGGAATGCTCCAGAATGGTTTTAAAAAATGGATTTTACCCCGAACAACGACAATTCTGGGAAGGGCGGAGAACTGGCCTTGTGACGGCCATGAGAGTGATTAAGGCAAATGAAAAGGAGGTGAATCTTGTCACAAATAAATGAAGAAATAAAGGAATTGCTTCGCGAATTAAGAGAGGCGACGAACGTGTGTACAAGTAACATCAAAACGGGCCGCGAAAATGGACGTTTTCAAGGCCCAGACAAATTTTCAATGGGCATGAGAGTTGGACTAAATCGAGCCATAGAGCTTATCAAAAAACTTGAAACAAAGGAATAAATGAAAGACAAATTTGATACTTGGCGTGACCTATATCTACACCCATTCATTGCGCCAAACAGGGCCACACGGATAGCTGAACAGGAAACCCAGGATACCTTGGTGGACTCCTGGAGGTAAAACTTTGGGTTCGCGCCCATAGCCCATTTTACAAAGCAGCAAACTCAATTTATGGCAACACGATTTTCACCACGTCATATCCAGTCTTTGACTCTGGTGAGATCGAGGTGTCAGTGGTGGACATAGCTTTGATAGACTTCAATCTCTGGCTTTTCAGGGAAAAGAGATTCCAAATCCCTCTGGAGAGGAGCGATATACAGTATACCGTAACCGATTGCAAAAAAGAAAGAGGAGAGTATGACAACTATGATGAGTAATAAAATACATCTTTTTAGAATTACTGGATTTGTGCGTCAATACGTAGGGATGTACGAAACATACGATATTGCCATAAACAGGTTTTGCACAATGCAGAACCTGGAGCTGGGTGATACTCAGCGGACAAACAATGGAAAAATTGTGGGATTCTTGGCAAGGAAGGGTGAAGCCAACGCCCCATTCTGGAGGTATTCCATTGAACGACAGAATCCAGATTTTTAATTCAGAACTTCTGGCCGTCAATTTCGGTCTGTAGTTTTTAACCATTTACATAACCCTTATGGCAAACACCGAAATAAAAATTAAAGGAGACATTGTTACCTTTGGAAAATTCCAAATAGGTGGCATGAAAACTCCAATCAGGCAGCTCATGCGGGCAGCAAATAGGTTGCGGGGACACGAAAGTTCATACACCAAAACTGTTTTGATGCCCAACGGAGACCTTCTCCTTTACCATGCCTTTGGGCATGTTTTTCCAATAACCAACGACAACTATTGATATGAGACTCATTACCGGTACTGGAAGATTCCACTGCAACGTGGGAAATGTAAGTGCAGACAAAGGCAAAGCCAAAGTGAAAGAAGCAACCAACGCTTTGGTTGAATATGGCTTGGAACATAACTTTGTGAGTGCATGGGGAAACAGGTTAAATAAGAGCAAGGTCGGAGACATGATATTCGTCTACCAAAGCGGTAGAGGGTATATTGGCCGAGCTATAGTGACCAGCTTACCAGTTCCAGCCTACACGTTCGGGTTGGAACATGCTCCGGTCATAGCTGGGCTGAAGCCGCTGAAGTACTACCTCAACCTCAAGGATCCAGAAGAAATGGTTTTGGCCGTCAGATGGCTGAACTTCCTGGATAAACCGGTTTATGGAAGTAAATGCACCTTCAGGAATGGAAAAAAACTCGGAGGCATTTATCCTGGAACCTATTGCTCCCTGAACGATGACCAGTCACGGGACTTGCGCAATGCCTTAAACGAGGTCTTTGCTCTTGACGATATAAGGGGGTTGGAGTAATGGAATTTCCAAACGGAGCTATGTTGAACATGATACTCAAAGAAAAGGCCAAAACTGCGGCCTTTTGGGTGACTGTGGGACTATTTATTGGGTGGGTAGTTCCCACCCTTGTGGAATTTTTCAGGCACTTAAAATACACACCATGAGCTTTCCAGTTTATCAGGACACCAATTTCAAGCTCTATCAAGGGGACTGCATCAACTTCATGAGGTCAAGGCCGGACGGGGTTTTTGACATGATTTTTGCCGATCCGCCCTATTTCCTGTCCAACGGAGGGTGCTCCGTGGCTTCAGGAAGGAGAACGAGCGTAAATAAAGGCCAATGGGACGCTTCACGGGGTTTCGTGGTGGATGCGGCATTTCACGATGCTTGGATAAATGAATGCAGGCGTGTGCTGAAGCCCAATGGTACGATTTGGATTACCGGCACGTACCATTCGATCTATCAGTGCGGATACTCTTTGCAGAAGGCCGGATACCACCTTCTCAATGATATCTCATGGTACAAAGCTAATGCCAGCCCTAATCTATCCTGTCGCTGTTTCACGGCCAGCCATGAAACAATTCTCTGGGCCAAGAAGGATAAGAAGGCAAAGCACTATTTTGACTATGCTGCCATGAAGATGGGCCAGTGGCCAAAAGACAAGATGAAAAAAGAGAAAATGCAAATGCGCTCAGTCTGGAGTATTCCCACCACTCCGAAAGTGGAGAAGGGGTTCGGAAAACATCCAACTCAGAAGCCTCTGGAGCTATTGAGAAGAATAATCCTGGCTTCGACAGGGCCGGAAGCCGTTATTTTTGATCCGTTTCTGGGCTCTGGTTCGACGGGTGTCGCTACAATTTTGGCCGGTGGCGGTCGGCAGTTTGTCGGGTGCGACACTGAAAAAAGTTTTATAAACCTCACAATTCAGAGGTATGAGAACACCAAGTGAGGCGATTTCATAGCAAAAGTGGAACTTCTGGTTTTTAATTTCGGTCTGTAGTCTTTAGGAAACCAAACAAGAACCGAAATGAACAAGAAAGCTTTTGCATACGGAGACCAGCACCTAAAACTGACAGGTAGTTTCCTTCCCTACAACAACACTGGAATTACGGGCCTTTCGCTTCAGCTTGAGAACGTGCTTCGTGGATTCAAGGCGGCGGCTGATGAAATAAAGCGGGTAAAGCCCGCTTTTGTGGTAAATCTCGGAGACGTTTTTGAGAATTATGACGTTATTCCTGTTCAGGCTTTACATGCGGCTGGGGTAGGGATGGAGCTTATCAACAAGGCGTGCGAGGGTTTGGGTATTCCCCACTTTATCATAATGGGAAACCATGATTGCATTTCACTGAATCCAATCATTACAAGCTTGACGGTGTTTTCAAACGATATTTGCACAGTCTTGACAAAACCACAACAGATGATTTTGGCGGGGAAACGCATAGGTTTTTTGCCTTTCTGTGATTCTGATAACCTGATTGCGGGCTGGGAGCAGATGGCCTCGTGCGATTACATATTCTCTCACAACGAATTTACCGGAGCACGGTATGAGAGTGGGCGAGAATCAAACAACGGCGTGACCACTCCAGAAGGGCCAATCATTATTTCGGGGCATATCCACCTACCGCAAATAGTGAAAAACGCCTATTTTCCTGGGGCTCTGGTTCAAAACAAATTTGTTGAGAGAGGTGAACTTACATACGGGATGTGCTCTATTGACCTCGACACAAGGGAAGTTCAATTTATTCGGAACACCCTATCGAAACATTATGTACTTTGTACCTCAGTTGATGAGGCTCTCAAGCATCAACCAAAAGAGGTGCTAATAAAACTGTATTCTGCGGAAAACCGTGAAGAAGTGGCTGCTGCACTGGCAGATTACACCTATATGCAAAAGAAGCCCCCACAAAAGAGAGAAGTAGTGGAAGGGGCGGTTGACGGTGAGGCGCAACACGAGGTTCATGAGCCGGACGACCTTTTGAGGGAGTTCGTGACTGTGGCAAGGCCAGAGGCTATGGAAATTTTAACTGGAATAATCGGGGTTGCACAATGACAACATTACGTGACCTTGAGAAAAAGTTGCTTGAGTGCCGGATAGCTGGTGCTACGGATGACACTGAAGTACGGATTGACGACACACGTACTGGAGAGTTTGAGATTGACTACATGGAAAGGAAGTATTCACTACCCGTGAAAGGGCAAATTATAATTTACACGGACTTATGAAAATAAAAATATTTTTATCAATGTTTCCATTACAGTATGATGTCTGGGGAGGCATAAAATGAGCGAAAGAGTTCAATTTATCAGCATGAAGGCAAAGAATTACATGAGCTTTGCCAGCATTGAGCACGAATTTAAAACTGGCCTGTACATCGTCCTGGGCCAGAACCACGATTCTGATAAGGCTCAATCGAACGGAAGCGGGAAAAGTTCACTGGTTGAACTACCTGGATTTTTAGTTTATGGGGAATTTGAGCGGGAAGATCCTTCCACTGACGGGAAAGGGGATTTTGAAGGTGAGATTGTCTGGATGAAAGGGTCGGTCACGTACCGTATCCACCGGTTCTTTCACCACAAAAAGAACGCGAACAAGGCGTTTATCTACCGTGATGGTGAAAATATCACACCAGTGCGCATAGCGGATGTGAAAGATTTGATTCTGGAGTCCATTGGCATGAGCTATGAACTTTTTGTCCACACTGTGGCAATTCTCCAAAACCTCATGCCAAGCTTCACGGCTTTGACACCTACAATCCGCAAAGGGGTGATCGAAGACATGATAGGCAGCACGTTCTACGCGGAGTACAAACAACGGTTTAATGCAAAGTTAAAGGAAATTTCCCGCGATAAACAGAAGGTTGACGGGGAATTTGGCGTTGTGCAGGGGTCTCTCATTTCCAAAAATTCGGAGCTGGAGACATCAAAACAGCTCATGGGGTCTGTCATTACCGAGATAGAGGCAGAGATAGCTCAATTCACTCTCCAACTTGGCGCGGCTCAGGCGGAGTATGCAGCATTCCCAAAGTATGACATCGCAAATTTGCAGAAGATGGGAACCAGACTGCAAGCAGCCCGTAATGAAGTTTCCAGCCTGGCTTCAGAAGCTGCGCAATACCGGTCAAGCCTTGCTCGGAAATCGTGCCAAGTTTGTGGCTCTGTGATGGCCGCCGACAAAGTGATGGAGCTGGAGAAAAAGGCAGAAATGGCGGATGTCCTGAAGGGTATGGCAGAAGTGAAAGTTGCGGAGGCGGAACCAGTATACGTCAAACTTAATGGAGAGTATCAAGCCAGTATCTTGGAACAGAACACGATAGGAAATCGGGTTACAAACTTCACGGCATCCTTGCAGGGTGCTCAAGCGAGGCTCGCAAAAAATAAGGTAAAAGTGGACATAGCCGCCATTGAGGCAGTCATTGGGGAGCTGAAGGTGTCTCTGGCATATTGCATACAACAGCAGGGAGACCTCGGCCAGAAGCAGGAAATCGCTGGATACCTCGAAAAGCTCATGCTCCCCTCAAGCCCTTTCCGATCCTTCATAATTAAAAAGTATCTGGGCTATATCAACGCGGCACTGGCAGAGATATCACCGGCCATCCTTGATGGGGTAGTGATCTACCTTGAAATGGGGAGCACCGAGGGAGTGGAAATCAAAATGGAGAAGAGCGAAGGGAAGTGGATAAGCTACAAAAACCTTTCAGGTGGTGAAAAACGGAGGGTTGACGCTGTGTTTACCTTAACCTTCCAGCGATTCATTACCGAGGTCACTGGATCAGGCTCCAACGTCCTTTTCCTTGACGAAATAACCGAGGGAGTGGACGCAGTTGGGGTTGAAAACGTGGTTCAGGCCGTGAGCGAGCTATTCAGCGGGTCATGCGTATACATGATATCCCACTCGGACAATATCAAGACCATGTTCGATAAGTGCATTACCGCCCACAAGCATGGTGGAATTTCAACCTTGGTGGAGTCAAATTGAGTAAAGTAAGATTCAAAGACGGGGGCCTGATTCAAGGCGATTGCAGGACGAGGTTTATTTTCAAAAGTCAGTGGACAGAGTAAAAGAACTCTATGAAGGAAAAATATGAGAAAGAAACTGGATTTGGAGACGGCACTGGCAGCCAGAAAAGATTTTAATAACAAAAATGGGTTTGCAGAACGACATGGTGAATAAAAGAACTCTGGCTCTTGGCCGGATGAAGGCTGGAGTTATGAATAAACTGGAAGCTGAATTTGATAAAGTTCTTCAGCAGAGATTAATCAGCGGAGATATTCTGTGGTATAAGTTTGAGGGTGTGACCTTTAATTTGGCCAAAGGCTCCAGCTACACCCCAGACTTTGCCGTGCTCATGGCCAATGGCCAGATGGAGTTCATGGAGACCAAAGGGGTTTGGCTGGGTGATGGGAAGACAAAAATCAAAATTGCAGCCGAGCTTTTCCCCTTCCAATTCAGGGCCATTTTCAAAAAGCCCTACAAAGAAGGTGGAGGCTGGAAAGTTCTTGACTTTTGACGAGAACTTCTGGGGCTAAAATTCGGTCTTAACAGTATATCAACCAATAGAATAAATCATGAGAATATTCCTAATAAACAGCAAAAAGGCCACTCCATTTAAAAAGAAATGGAAAAAGTATAAAAACTTTTTCACCTTCACCTTTATGGATGACGTGATCATGATCGTAGAAGAGAACCTTGAGAGGGCGTATGTAAGCGATACCGGAATGCTTCATGTACCAATGGAGCACTTTGGTCACTATATCGGGGTGATTGATGACCTGATGAAAGGCATCCAGTCACGAGAGATAGGAGCAAGAGACATTTATCAATTTTTAAAAGAGAGACTTAAATGAAGTGGTTCAAACGTAAAAATAAAATTCCTATGAAACCAATAGCCGGAGACTTGCAATTTTTTGCCTTCCGGCTCATGTATTTAATGGTAGTTAATCAAAAATTGGCCTGATTTGGAAAAATAGTTGTTGCTTTTGTAAAAAATTGTTGTAGATTACTTAGGTAAAGTTTCAACAACGATAAAAACATCACAATGAAAAAATTTTTGGCTTACGTGCTTTTTGCAGCGGGTTGTTTTATGGTTTTTGTCCTGGCGGAGCAACCGGTGTCTTGTAGCTTTTCGGTTCAGGATAAAATATTTCATGAGATTGCTGCAAGAGGATGCACTTTAGTTTTAGGGTTCTGTCTTTTCAAAGAGTACAAAAAGTGGAGTGCAGCATGAACGGCTTTGAAATACTTATAAAAACCTTCATCCAGCTTATAGCCAACGTCGTGGTCGGGGTTATGACTTTTTCAGTGACCGTGGTTTTGGTTTTGGGGTTCTGGGAATTGGCAAAACGAATTGTTAGAACAATTTTAATCAGAGGGAGCCATGAAGACTAATAAATTTGCATTTTACCTCAGACGGGTCTTGTGCGTGGCTTGGTATGGGCTGTGGTGGATACCAGCTTTGATTGAGTGCTGGGTTGAGAATTTACGGGATGGGGTTTACCATATCTCTGACATTTTCCAAGATGGGTTTTTTGCGATAGAGGAGGTATATGGGGAGGTGAACAAAATAATCTTGAATAAGGAAAAATAACTTTGAAATAGTAAAATTATTCCATATCATATAAAGGTAGTGAATAACAAAAACACCAAACCAATACTCAAATGACAAACGACCTGAATCCGAACCACGGCTTGAAGATTGAAGACTACTACAAGCTGATTGAAAGTTGTTCGTACAAAATTCAGACCAACTTGGACTATTCACGGGAAGAGTTGGTACAGGAGCTTATCCTGATAGCTCTTCAAAAACTCTCCACCGAGGGCTTTCAGCATATCGAAGGCAAGAATAGGTTCTGGCTTATGAAAAAAGTCTTGACCGATTGGGGTATCGACCATACCAGAAGGCAAATTCGCAAGACCGACCTCTGCAAGTATGACAAGGGCATGGGGGTTGAGCTTAAAGAAAAGCTTTTTCAAAGTGCCGATGAATACCGTGGACATCTCCAGGAAAGCCCTGAAGACTTCGCGGGCGTTGTAGACCTTACCGAAAGGCTTCTGGCTTTTGCAGGCTCAGTAAGTGAAGATTTTCACAAGTTTGTAGCGAACGTCATTGAACCGTCAAACGAGGTTCATGAGGCATACAATCTTGAGGTGGCAGAACTTGGGCAAATGAACCGGTCGGCTATCCCTCCAATGACCGTTGGAAGGTTGATTGGCTTGACGAAAAAACAGTCTCACAATTTCCTGCTTAAACTCAGGGAATATACTTTACAAGAACTTGGGTATGCTGTAGCTTAAAATGAAACTTAATGTATTGGTGGCATGTGAATATTCTGGGCGGGTTCGAGACGCTTTCTTAAAGCGGGGCCATAACGCCTACAGTTGCGATATTCTTCCAACTGATAGCACTTTTTTCCAGGACAAAGCCCAGAACCATATCCAGGGGGACATCCTTGATGTACTGGCTCAGACGGCAGACTATGGATGGGATTTGGGAATTTTTCACCCGCCATGCACCGACCTTGCCGTGTCCGGCAGCCGGTACTTTGCCCAGAAGATTGCCGATGGCCGTCAGCAGAGGGCACTTGACTTTGTGCAGGCTCTCATGGATGCAAACATTCCAAGGATTATGGTTGAGAATCCGATATCGGTTATAAGCAGCAAGATTCGCAAGCCTGACCAGATTATTCAGCCGTGGCAATTTGGCCACCCTGAGAGCAAGAGCACCTGCCTTTGGCTGAAGAACTTGCCGAAGCTTACTCCGACAAACATTCTGGAGACACCTGCCAGTGGAAGATGGGCAAACCAAACCCCAGGCGGGCAAAATAAATTGGGGCCAAGCCCTGACCGCTGGAAAATACGCTCAACAACCTATCTCGGAATAGCCGAGGCTATGGCGGAGCAATGGGGAAACCTGTGTAAAGGGCCGAACGGACAATAAAATGGATTTTAAAGAATTTCACGGTGAAATCATCCGCCTCCAGGGCATCAATGGAAAGCTGGAGATCACGGTGTATCCTGACAACCTTGTAGAAGTGCGCGTGTCCGAAGACCATCGCCTATTGCTACAGGTCATAGGGGAGGGAAATCGAATCACCGTGAAAGAGAACAAAGACGGAGTTTTGATAGAAAACCGTTGGTTTTCTGAATGTTTTAGTAAAGGACAATAGCAAACAGGGAAAGAGGGTGAGTTGCTCATTTGAAGATTTACGGGAAACGAATAACAGAGTAAATTCATTTTGTTAAACTCAAAATATTGATATTTTATAACTTCTGGCCATCAATTTCGGTCTTATAGTTATAAAGCATGGTGGTACAAAACAAAAGCAATTTTTTTAACCTTATCCAGTAACTGTAATGGAAAAAAGTGCAAGAAAGAAGAAGATCGTGAACGTGGTTGAGGCCGTAGTTGAGCCGGTGGTTGAGGCCGCAGTTGAGCCTGTGGTTGAAGCCGTGGTTGAACCCAGGGTTTTAACAGAGAAGCAGTTTGAGGATCTCGTCAACTGGTTTTATGAGTTCACGGCAACGGTGGTCGTGCTGAACCTTCCGGCCAAAGTGTGGATCGAGAATAACGACATCCAGGTCACTTGCTGTGAGACAGACGTTCCCACCATCAATGAGCTTCTTGGCGTGACAAAGCGAATTGTGGCTGAAAGGGAGGCACTGGTATTCAAGGTCAGAGGTGACCTTCTGCTTCTTCAGGCGGGCGTTCAAATCGAAGAGACACGGGAGGATCGTTCAGGGTATACAAACGTCACAAAGGGTGGCGAAATTACGGTGGATGAAAATGAAGAGTACACTGTGTGGGACGAAACCAATTCCAGTGAGATTTTTAAAACCAAGAACCTCGCTTTGGCGTTCCAAAGGCTATCGGAATACTCCGCTTTCTTGAGTAATGGCTATGGCGAAAAGCCGATTGAGCTGATTGATGCAGTATAATTTACGGGGTTTAGTGGTGTTTCCCTCGTAAGGAAGGGGAGTGAGAGAATAGGCTCCCGTGTGGGGTTAATGACCTGCCTCCCCTCGAACTGAGACTTGATGGCCGAATGGTAGGCGCGATACGAGAGACGGTTAACACTCTCTGTAAGGTCGTAATGCGGGTTCAAATCCCGTGCAAGTCTCCAAGTAAAGTATTGATAACCTCTAATAATTACACACAATGGATGAATTTCCAGAATTAGTTTACACAATAACCCGTGAAGATGGTTTACAGTGGATCGGGTGGGCAAGAAATGCTGAAGACCTATTGGCACGCTTCACCGAGGCCAATGCTTTGGTTGTAACTGAAGTGCTCCACACCGAGACAAACCAGTATTGGAGAGGAAAACTTTTCCAGGAATGGCTCAGTGAAGAGGAAAAAGAAAAAAACCCAGATGACGTTCCGCTAAAGTATACTATTGAACCAGCTCACGAACTCTTAAATATTTTTGAATATGGCACTCACCGATAAGGTTTACCCAGGGAATAGAAATCCCTGCAAGGCAATAATGGAATGGCCAGAGCCCCCAGCTACAGAGTCTAAGGTTTTGAAGGATTTGCCAGTGCGGGATCTGAATGAGAAGGAACAGGTGGAGTGGATGGTGGACATTGCAGCAAACCTGCTTGTGACCAAAATCCCAGCCAGCACCTTTTTGGATCCCAGGGACGGAAGGCCACACACACTCTGCAAGGAGTCCGATTCGGAGCAGGTAAATGAAATTGTAAAAATAACTTTGGCAATAATGTATGCAAAAAGAATTGTTCGTGAGAAATTAAAAGATAGTGGTATATTGAGTTTTCAGGAGACAAGCTTTAGAAGTAGAAAATAGTCGGGAACTTCTAAATTTTATTTTCGGTCTTATACTATGATTGGTGCTCATTAGGTAGGAAGTGAAGCCCAGGAAGCTAAAAACAGGTTCGTGACCGACACTTCCACAAAAAGCCCCCAGCGGCAAATGTTTTTTGAAAATTTGGTTCGGAATAAGCCGGAATAGCTCAGTGGTCAGAGCGGCTGTTTTGTAAACAGCGGGTCGGGGGTTCAAATCCCTCTTTCGGCTCCAACTTAAATTTTGAAACTATGGAAATGTGTTTAAATCCTCAAGAAGCGGTGGTGGGGGGCGTGTATCGGCACTTTAAGGGAAGCTCCTACGAGGTGCTCATGGTAGGAAGGAGTGCAGAGAACGGGCAAAAAATGGTGGTTTACAAGGCGTTGGAAGGGGAGGCAGCAGATCCTCAAGTGTGGTGCCGATACGAATCTCTATTTTTGGCCGAAGTTACGGAACCAAACGGAACAATAGTTCCGAGGTTCAGATATCTGGGACGGAGATCTCACTAAAGACAGTGTATTTTAAGGCGTAGAATCCTGCACTGGCCATGCAGAGGTACGGGGTCGCGGCCCGTGACTGTCACAGGTTCAACCCTTGCTGGAGATTATCGTTATGCTCCAGACCGGTTGCCTTTGTTGCCAACTGTCTGACATGTTGGGAACTTTTCGCTTAGGAGCAGCCGCCTGATGGTTGTGTACGGGTTCGATTCCCGTGAGAAGTTCAAAAATCATGCAAAATTACTATCTCTGGATGATTTTGAAATGCCGTTGCTATCGCTGATGGTGAAGCAGACTGGTCTGTAAAACCAGTGTCATTTGACTAAAGGGTTCGATTCCTTCCAGCGGCACAAATTAAACAAGTGGCAGAAATGGTATTGCAAAGGTGAGCAGGTTGGGTTGAAAAGCCCATCAAATGGCCGGAAGAGGCCTTAGCGGGCAATTCAGAGGAACCATACGCTATGCAGGGGGTTGACAGCCCTTGTTGTAGTCCTTAACCGGATGTCATGCAGGTTCAAGTCCTGCCTTTTTAATCTTTTTGGTGCGTAACTTAATGGTAGAGAGGGTGGCCCACCGGCTGCCCTGATTCCAGCTTCGATACTGGCCGCACCACTATCATGGTAGCTTAGACGGGAAGAGCATCCTCAGTACCGGCGAGGGAACGGGCGAGACGCAGGTTCGATGCCTGCCCATGATGGCCAAATTCCCACCACTCCCTGGAAACATAGTGCAGTAGTAGTACTTCAATGCTGTATTAACAAAGTGGTGGGTATATTTTCAACAATCAATTGTACTGGCATGAGAAACTTTGAGATTGGGGACAAGATTCTTTACAGGAAAAAGTTTGTAACCGGAGAAGGATATCACCGGATTGTGGACAAGTACTGGATAGTCTCATGGGTGTCCAAGGAGACGGGTAAAATCAACGTTGTGACACGGACGGCGAAAAGAGAGTCACTGGATGCAGACGATCCCAATATTTTAAAGCTGTGCCCAATTGGAAGGTTCATCTTTCGCAGGCATTTCATTTTTGAATAGCAAAACTCCGAAAGGAAGGTTCTCTCGCTATCCTCCAGCAGGCTCACAAGGCAAGCAGGTTTCACAGGGTTGATCTCCTGTGATTAAAGAAGGGAGATTCGAGGCCGATGCGTTATGTCAGGCACGACCGGCGACGGAACACTAAAGTCCGCATTATCCGTACTGTAGAGCGGCAAGCCGGTATCCATTTATTTCATGGCACGATAGCTCAGAAGGGTCAGAGCGGGGCAACATAGGGGGCCCGCGTCACAGGTTCGAGTCCTGTTCGTGTCAGCTTTTTGGGGGAAAGCTGTTGGTAGCTCGTCGAGATTCATAACCTCGATTTCATAGGTTCGATTCCTATTCCCCCCACGCCTGGTTTTGGGAGTTCACTGCCATAAACTCCCAGATCATGCTATAGTTGAAGTGGCGCAACGCCTGCTCTTGATAGCGGGAGATAGCGGGTTCGATTCCCGCAGTATGACAAAGTGACACTGTATATCCCACGGTAGCTCAATTTGGTAGAGCACTGGTCTCCAAAACCAGAGGTTCAAGGTTCGATTCCTTGCCGTGTGGGCAAAATTAACCAGTTACACAGCAAGAAATGAAACAACAGGTGACACAAGAGAGATTGAAGAAGCCTGTAGTGTTTCGATGAAAGAGCAAAAGAGAATCCAAGGAGATTTCATGTATTCTCCTAAATTCTCATGAGCAGATTTGAGAGTTCACTCACCTCGACACACCGAGCGAGAATCGGGAGTCAAACGAGCTGTGAAGACGGCAGGGCGTGTTTTGAGGGCATACGCTTGCTCATGGCTATAAAAACGGCAGGAAGTGTCCTGTGGTTGAAGCCGGTTCGAGTCCGGCTGTCGTCGCGTCTGTGGAGTTGGATAAAAACTGTGTGCTTCATGCTCCAGGCCAACTCCATTTTTTGGTGACATTGTAACGTCAATTTGGAGTGCCTATTTTAGGCCAACGTACACGGCAAAAACCGTGGTTGCATGGACGTAGTTTCCGGCATACGGGTTCGATTCCCGCCAATGTTTCAATTTTTATTCACTAAATGGGAGACCAAACATGTTATTCGTAAAGACTTTTGTTGAGTACTGGGCAGTTCGTAAAGCCTTGAAAACGGCAAGAAAGTCAGAAGCAATCTCTGAAAAAATTATTCGGGCAAGCAAAGAGCGGGAAGCACAATACCCCGAAGGGAGTGGTTGCCAGGTGCAGGGAGACCGAAGTCACCTTGAGATCAATAAGTGTGCTGAAAATACGCTCGTCTTCCCCGAAACCTACCCTGAATTTACTTTTGAAGAAAACCCTTTTTACAAAGAAGTGAGCTTCATTGAACCGAACGTGGCTATGAGGACGGATGAGCAAGACAGCGAAATTCGGCACAGGCCTGTGCCAGATTATGCTATGCTGGATGCGAAAGTTCATGACATGGTTGAGCAGTGCAAAGCTGAAGAAGCCGAACCTACCCCCTCTATGCGCAGGATACCAAGGTGAAGTTGCTTATGAGGGTGGTGTACAGTTTGCATACTTTACTCCCGTGGAAAGTCCTCAAGAAATTGATGCTATGGGGCCAGAGGAGGCTCCAGAGGCAAGTTCCGAACCAGACTGATTAGTTGCCGGTTCCCCTTCCCGTAAGCTCAGGGCGCACAGAACCGGCCTTTTACAGCCTTGTAGGAGAGTTTTGGCATTCTCTCTTGCGAGGCTATTTTTATTTAGAACTTCTGGGGGTAGATTTCGGTCTGTAGTCTTTAACCAAACGCGGCGGACATGAGGAAATAATTCAGAACTTCTGGCCGTCAATTTCGGTCTTCATCCTTTAACCAAAATATGATTATGACACTGAGCGAATTTAGTGACCTTATTGACCTCAATAGAAGCCATGAGGCATACCAGATTTGGGGAAGAAAAGCCCTTCTCGGATTGAGAGAGTGCTTCAGACCGCAAGACCAATTCTACATCCAGATAGAGGGTGCGATAAAGTCGGCAATGGGAGTCGAAGACAGCAATTTTTACACCCGTATTAAAAAAATCCAGGAGGTGGTATGACTGACGTGGCAGAGGCAGTGCCTGAGATTGGCCAATGGGTGAAAGTTAGTTTTGGTCGGGGCGTGGGGTCTTACATTGCCAGGATTGACAGGGTGACACCAAAACAATTCACTCTCACGGATCGAAAAACCAGATTTCGGCACAATTGCGAAGTCATTGGGGCGGACACATGGGACATGATAAGTGCCAAGTTCATAACCAAGGAAGATGCGATATTGTATCGACAAGCGGCGGAGAAGAGACAGCGGAGGGCGGCCCTGCAAGAAAAAATGAAAACCCTTGATTACGGGGCACTTCCAGACGAAATGCTTATCAAGTTAGAGGGGCTTTTTCCAGAATATTCAAAACAACCACAATAATTATGGCAACAGTACAAAAAGTGCATTGGGAAACCATAGGAGAGTCAGATTACGGAACACTCTCCACAACTCGTTTGTCCATACCTACCGGATGGATAGTAAGATGCGTGTCATGGATAGGCGATTCAATATCCGTAAGCATGGTGAAGATTGAAGATCCGAACCACACGTGGCTTGCAGGGGGGAGTGAAGAATGAGCGAAAGAGAAGTGTCGTATTATAATCCCGAAACATACATGTTGACCATAATTTTGCCGTGGGAAACAGGCAAAATTGGAGACAAGGAATATACAAGGGAAACGAGATACGTCACGATAGACATTTTCCACAAGAAAATGAAGGCCAGTGACATTTCTTTTGTGGATCCCGCTGCAAAATGGGTTATTATGCGGCAGGACGAGTTTGTGTGTGTAATGCAGAAGTATCTTCCAGACGTTAGAATACATTGACTATGGCATACGACATTTATGGAGACCGGCTCAGGCGAGGCTATTGTGAAGTACATCCCGATGTGGCTGAAGAATATCCTTGCTCCGTATGCCAAGGGGCTCAACCCGACCTTATAGGGCTGGATGACTATGAGGATATGATTCGTGCTCATGAAGAGGACATGCTTAACGAGTATGAAAATGAACGGCTCTTGGCAGAGGCAGAAAACGGTCGCAATATGCGGGATGCAAATGATTGACCTTTGTCTACTTTGCATACGCAACCCAATATGGTGTGAGGGCTTTCCTCAGAAGGCCGTGGAGGTTGGCATTTTCGACCTCCCCAGCGAGGAGATTACGATAGAGTGTGATTTTTTTAAACCAAAACCTGAACAAATGATAGCGTGTGCTGATTGTGGGGTATCTGACGGGAGGCCATTGTACCGAGCGAATGCCTTTGGAGAAGAGGGGGTATGGCTTTGCGAGACTTGTCATGAGAAAAACAGGGACGCTGACAAACATTCGATGAACTTTTCAGGCTCATCGAAACTAACAATAAACCAAAAACCAAATAAACTATGGCAGTAAAAGAACCAGTATTACCAATTTCCCTCGTTGAGGAAGCGTTGATTGAGGGGCTGAAAGTTCTACTTTCAAGGGAAATCTTGTCAGTGTCCTTTAACAAAGTGGACGGGACGGCACGCACCATGATCTGTACACTCAATCCAGCATATTTGCCACCGATTGAGGTAAAGGAAGGGGTTGAAAAGGCGGTAACTGCTCCAAAGCTATCCAGAAACATCAAAGTTTTCGTTATCGGAGAGGGCTGGAAGAGCTTTAATTCTGACACGTTGACCAGCCTATCCAGGCCAGTATAAACGGTCGTAACCAGGGGGCTTTAGCCCCCTTTTTTATTGTAATATTATGCTACAGCAAAAGTACAATGGGGCCGGAGTCGTGCAGCAAGGGGACTGCATTGAATTGATGAAAGCCCTGCCAAACCAGTGCATACATTTGATTTTGTGCGATCTCCCTTATGGCACAACCCAATGCAAGTGGGATTCTGTCATTGACACGGAGGCCCTCTGGGAGCAATATCGTCGGCTGATAACCCCCGACGGGGCCATCGTGCTTACCGCCGTGCAGCCTTTCACTACTACCTTGATTTTATCGAATCGTGAGTGGTATAAATACGAGTGGATATGGGTGAAGTCGCGGGCCAGCGGATTCATGAACGCAAAATTGAAACCAATGAACCGGCATGAGAGTGTTCTGGTCTTCAGCCCAGGCACTACGGCAAACAAAAGCGACCGGCTCATGAAGTACCGGCCTCAAGACCTTGTGCGTATTGACAAAACCAGAAGTGGGAAGAGAACCAGTAAAAACGATTCCGACGGCCACCGCCTCTGCCGAGATTCTCATAAAGAGGTCATGGTTCAAGAGTTCTCGTGCTATCCGTCAACAATACTGGAGTTCCCTTCTGTCAGCCGTGGCATACATCCAACTCAGAAGCCGGTGGAGCTTTTTGAGTATCTTATACGTACTTACACCGATGAAGGTGACGTGGTAATGGACAATTGTTCCGGTTCAGGAACCACGGCCATAGCCGCTTTGCGGGCAAATAGAAAATTCGTCTGCATGGAGCTGAACATGGAGTATTACACACAAACCCTATCAAGGATCGACAAACATTATGCAGAAACTGTACCGTGGTGATTGCTTTGAACTCATGACTGATTTACCGGACGGAAGCATTGACATGATTCTGTCCGATCCTCCCTATGGGTCTACACAACTGGTGTGGGACACCATTGTTCCCCTCCCCGACCTATGGAGGCACTATAAGCGGGTGCTCAAGCCAAATGGAGTTGCTATATTAACCGCAACACAGCCCTTTACAAGCCTTCTGGGGGCATCGAACTTGGAGTGGCTCAAGTATTCGTGGATATGGAAAAAACCTCACACGGGCCAAATGAACTGCAAAAGGATGCCTCTCAAGAACATTGAAGACGTGCTTGTGTTCTACGGATCCCAGCCAACGTATAACCCGCAATTCACGAAAGGCAAGCCGTACACCATGATAAGAAAGAAATACAACGGCTCGGAGTGCTATGGCTCCCAGAAAATCCACGATACGCATTCCAACGGAGACCGTTACCCAATGCAGATTCTGGAGTTTCCCAGAGCGAAGAAGTTGATACATCCCACCCAGAAGCCAGTTGCACTTTTTGAATTTTTGATCCGCACGTATACAAATGAAGGTGAAACCGTGCTGGACACTTTCTCAGGCTCAGGCACAACGGCAATAGCGTGTAAAAACTCAGGTAGAAATTCGATTTGTATGGAAAAGGATGAAAAATATTTTGAGGAAGCCTCCAGACGGATTAATGAGTATCTTCCAGGAACTTCTGGGGCTATAATTCGGTCTTAACCATATCAACCACAATTAAACTATTTACTTGTATGTTTACACCTCTTGAGTTAAGAATTATTGCAGCCACTACGGCATACTATGAGGGCAATGAGATTATGACGGATGCCAGTTTTGACCTGTTGATTGAAAAACAAAAAGAAACGGATAAAAACTCACCGGTATTGCAGGTGGGATGGGGCTATGTGCCGGAAAGCCGTGAAGTAGCCCATGTTGGGCAGAAGGTCGGGTCGCTTATCAAGGTTCAGTTTGATGAAGTAAGGGATACCGTGGCCGAAGTTCAGGTTGAACCAAAATTTGATGGCATTTCCGTAGTCACCTATTTTGTAGAGGGTAAAGTTCACCGGGGTGTCACCCGTGGAGACGGGAAAATAGGAAAGGACGTTACGGAAAAAATGAAGTATTTGCTCAGGGAAGCTACCGATTTTCCATACGATTCCATTCGGGGTGAAATAGTAGTTCCCAGAAAATATGAGAAGGTCGTCCTACAAATTCCGAAAGATGACGGAACACCTTACACCACAACCCGTGGCTTTGCTGCGGGAGTAATGAACCAGCTCGAAATGCGGAAAGAGCTTTTGCAGTATCTGGAGTACGTTCCGTACACCATTCGTGGGGCATCTTTGACAAAACATCAAATGTTCGGTGTTTTGTATCACGCTGGGTTAATCCCAAATTCCTATATTTGGGCACTCACCACAACCTCAAGAGACGCTATGTTGGTTTTCTATCAGGCATGGCTTGAGCATTACCCGATTGACGGGATTGTGGTGTCTCCAATGGACAGCTTGAATCCCGAAGTGGATTCGTACAGTGTAAAATTCCCAACAGAAATTGTCGAAAGCCCTGTATTGCACCTCGAATGGAGCACTGGCTCAACTGGAGCTATCATTCCGGTCATTGTACTTGTGAAGCCTGTTTTGTGTTGTGGTGCGATGTTGGGAAGGCTTACTGGACACTATGCCGGTTGGTGCATTAAGGCGGGTATTGACACAGGTGCAGTGGTACAGCTCACGAGAGCTGGAGAGGTTATTCCAAAAATTGTCGGAGTGGTTACAAAATCGGATGTAGTGCTCCCTACCGCTTGCCCAACTTGTGGATCCAGTGCTGAATTGGATGTAAGGGGAAATTTGATGTGCATGAATGACTATTGCAGTGCCAGGACAATGGAGCAAGCCTATAAGCTCGTGGAGACGGCGGGAATTGACAAGGGCATAGGTAAGGATACGTGGATTCGGTTCTTTGGCTTGGCCGAGATAAATGATTTTAAGGGCTTTGTGGCGTACCTTCGCAGGCTCAATGAAGAAGGCCGTAGAGAGGAGAGAGCGGTGGCATGGTTTGGCAAGGTCAAAGGTAGCCAAATTTCCGACAATGCCCTTCCAGCTATCTGGAATAAGGTCACTGAAATCACTTATGCAGATATTTTATTCTGCATGAATATCCCAGATTTGGGAAGAACCCATGCAGAAAGATTGGGTATTTACACTTTTCTGGAGCTGAAGGATATTGGCATTTGCGCCGACCTCAATTTTGGCACAACCGTCACCATTGGGGCCAGGGTGGCCGAAAAAATTATGGAGCTGATATCTATGGTCACTGACCTGCACCTCTATCCAGGGCGGCACGACGTGCCTGAAGGCACGGAAGTTTGTATCACGGGCAAGATGGAATATGGCTCCCGTGAGGCTTTTGCGGCAGAAATTTTAAAATTCGGATTTATAAATCGGAAAAATGTCACAAAAAATACTAAATTCCTGATATGCAACGAGAATAGAGCCAGCTCTAAGACCAAGGCCGCTGAAAAGAACGGTACAGAGGTGGTGACAGAAGAACAGTTTTTAAACATGCACAACATCCAGCTTTAATTTTCAAACAACGATAACCGGAGACTGTAATGGGTAAAGGACAATTCGACAATCAGAGCATCTATGACCAGCAGACGTTTGAGACGTGGTACGACAAACAAAAGCTGAAGGGTGATGCCCTGATTGCAGCAATGAGGGAAAGAAAGGCCAGCCCCGCCTTGTGCGGAACAGGCTTGGCCAGTGGCTATCTTAATCACAACTACCCAAAGGGATCGGACGGCGTTCGTGTTCCCCGTAGGGAGTTCTTAAACGGAGGGTTTTAGGATGTTCGGTAAAAAACACGTAATGTTCGACGGGGAGCACACGGGAAAGCCGGAGTCCACTCCGGCCCGCATTCCAAGCGTGGATCGTCTGGAGAATTTTCTTATCATAGACAGCTCGGAAGATGTGGTTCTTCCAACGTCGGTGGAAGAAGCTGAGGAGGAGCTACATCTATGATTCCGATGGCAGACATGGACGAAATCAGCCCCGTGCGTATGGGAAACGTAAGAAATTGTATGGGGTGTAGCGACCTCGGTGTCAATGCCCCAAATTCAGTGGTTGGTTATCACTGTAAAGTGAACATGGAAGAGGTCAACATAAGAACAAAAATTATCGCCTGTGGGGAGTGCCCAAAGGGATATTACTTCAAAAACAGTATAAACGGATGACAATAACGATGAACAGAGCAGAACTTTGCGCAACTCCATCCCAAGCCAGAAAGCGTGTTGGTAGACTTGAGGAAACAATGGAGAAAGTGCGGAAAATTGAGTATGACAACAGCCCGCAAACGGCTTCTTCCGATACCTTTCCCACCGGCAAACTGGAAAGCGTTATTGGATGCCTGCACGACAATTTTGCACAGTTGGACGTGGCCTTGACCATGATGTTGAACCGTATCTACCAGTCACAGGATGTCAGTGGGGCGGAAATACTGGCAAATTGCCAGATCAGGAGTTTAGCAGACTTCTCAACTGAGGGCGAGGGGTGGATTAACAGCCACTTTCAGGGTTTTCATGAGAAGATAAACGGCGTAAAACAGGTACTATTTTAGAACTTCTGAAAATGCCGTTCGGTCTTACACTGAGCGGCATTTTCATTTAACCCCTATAAGGACAAGTATGTCAAAATACGTGAGAATCAAGTCGAAAGAGAGCAAAGGCTTCAAAAAAAATTGTGTAAAAGTTGCAGACAAGACTTTTACTTTTGAAAAATATCCCGTGGGAACCATGCCAGAGTTTGAGAAGACACTCGGCCTATTGCAGCCGGTCGTCGAATTTCTGAATGCAGACCATGAAGAAGTAGAAGCAGAGATTTACCAGGCTATAAAGCACATCCAAGACGGAGACAGAGAAAACTTGGAAATGGTAAGTACCATAGCCGCACTGGAGGGCGACATAAAGGAAATATCGCAGGAGTACAACCGCGTATCCGCAGTCGCAAAAGAGGCACTGGAATCCAATCGGGTACTTTCACAGGAAAAAGGGAAAAGGGACAAAAGTGTGAGGGAACTTGCAGAGGAGTTACGGCTTGAGAAGGGCTTGAGTGACCAGTTTAAAAAAGCAGCTCTTGAGTATAAAGCACTATACGATTCAGTCAGACCAAAAGAGCAGACAAGAACCGAAGGACAGGCGGCCAATGATTGTTTCGGTCGTGACTGCCATAAAGCCAGAGAGGAGTATGCAACCCAGAAGGAAAATATAACACCGATGTCCAAAGGGTTCAGGGAGGAGGCGTTGATAGAGGCCATACAGAAAGCTGAAAGAATCCTGTACCCGCCATTTGGGTGGGATTTTCGTGTGCAACAGCCAAAAAGCAGCATATTTCATTTTGAGGTGCCAGAGCGCAAAAAAGAGGAAGAGCCTTTGACCAGTGAGATGGTTGAGAGACATATTTTTGGGGTAAACCCCTGCAAGTCGATAAACATTCCAAAAGACCAGAAAAGAGAGTTTATCCAAAAGGCTTTTGATATGGGATGGAGGGCTTCTGATTATCTCGGATCGGTTATGTTCTCCGGCACAAAGGGGCCCGACAAATACGTGTTCAAAAAAAGTTTTGTTGATGGTCGATATAGGATGCGGAAGAACGAACAGGTTATGGTAACGGTGCCAGAGCCCGAAGAGTACGAATACTACCTTCCGATCCTTTCCGACCTTATCACGTCGGGTGGCAACCTCAAAGACGCGGTTTTTGTGACACCATGAATTTAACATTCAATGAAGACACGTTTGAGAATATCTTTTACATGGTGGAGGGTATTCTCAAAAATAGAACCTTTACAGGGGAGGTTTCCAATACTCAGCAGCCCGCAACAATCGCAAACCCCCGCCCGAAAGTGACGGGGGTGACGATAACAATACTATTCAACCAGAAAGATGAAGATTGACGATTACATTCCACAAGCTTTCCCGATGGGAATTGAGGCGGAGTTGGACAGCGAGGTAAAAATGAACCTTATGGGGCGGCACACGCTCAATGAGATAGCAAAATGCAACAATTTCTGGAAGATTTCAATTCGTGTGGCTGAAGCCAGAACCAGGCTTACAGACCTTATCGTTGGTGCGGCCATTGCTCTTGCCGGAGTGGGTGTATACGTGTGGGGGCTACTACATGGATAGCACAGACGATAGGCTGGAGATGGTCATTGACGAGTTGGAGCAGGTATATACCGGCCTCACGGACGTTCTCAGGACGGAACTTGACCTTAACCTCGTGCCATCACGAAAACTGAGAGTCACGGAGGCCAGAGAGGCAGCGTTCAAAGCCCTCACAGCCCTGAAATGGGTGGTGAAGGATATCCACTGCTATTGACAGGGTGATCCGAATGAAGGGCCTGAAGCACGGGGCCAGGAAGATGCGGCCCTATGGAGTGGAGAGAAGGTGGTGTAGACAGGAAGACTCGATGTCGTCCAAGACCGGATGCCGCACAAGGCACGACAGTAAGGTGCTGGCAAGGCGGGCGTTTAAGAAAAGGCACAGGCTGAAGGTGAAACGGGCCATAGCCAATTTGGTTTATGGCTCAGGGCTTTCAACCCGTGACCTTATCAGAAGTGAAACCCAAGTAAAATAAATCAAAAGGTATTATGGATTGCGAAAATTGTATTGATTGTGAAAACGAGTGCAATGGGCCGAAGTCTCCAGGCTTTCATACGGAGGCCACAAGAGACAACATCTATGGAAGTTCAATTGACTACCCCAGGACAGCTTTTGTTGGGTTTGAATTTGACATCCTTGTTTTCTCAGATGGGTGGAAATATATTTCATCCTACAATTCAGTGACTGAAGGGCACGGCCTTATGGCGGTGAATGTACTGAGAGATGATCAGCCGAAGGACTGGAGGGTGGTTGAAGCATACACCGGAAGGATTATTGACGGAAAAGGAAGGAAAAAGGCATTTTTATAAAATAAATGTCTTTTTATGGAAATAGTGTTTGGAAATTAAAATTCCCTGCCGTATCATATAAGGGTAGGGAATGACACAACAACAACTTTAAACGAGACGGAGGCAAAAATGAAAAAGTTTTAAATAGTTCAGAACTTCTAAAACTCAAATTCGGTCTTTAGTTTTTAAGCAACACAAACAATCAAATAACAAATAACTCTTACAAGGAAAAATCATGAAACATTTCTCAAAGTCACTCGCTCAGGCCGCTCTTGCTCTTGCTCTTGGATTCGGAACAGCTCAGGCCCATAACAATGCTCCGCAGACCATTGAAAATCCAACAATCACTTTTCACACTGATGGAAGTTCTCTTCACGTTGATACAATCGTGGCTGGAAGCCCCGTAGTAGGAGCCCCAGGTGCAACCGGTGCTCAGGGAGAGCAGGGTATCCCAGGTATTGCAGGTGTCGATGGAAAGGACGGCTTGAATGGAACCAATGGCTTGAATGGAACCAATGGCTTGAATGGAACCAATGGCATCGACGGTACAGATCGCCTTATTGGTATTGGCACAGCCGAGTTCTCAGGCTCAGGAATGAATGTTTATCACGATGCAGCAGCAGCAGGCCAGGCTTTTACCAATGCACCTGAAGGAGCTTTGACATTTACCCAGCAGAACAACATGGTAAATATCACAGCCGACGTGCTCAATGGTTCTATCACAAATCAGGCCGCTCATATCACCTCAGCGGGTGCTTATCAGGGGGTTAATGAAGCAGGTATTGCAGGAACCGTGACCACTGGCTACACTGACCAGCATACCAGTGGCAGTTACATTCCGGTAGGTGGTTTGATTACGGATGCAGCTTCAGCGGGTTATCAGCAGAATGCCGTGTCAGCAGGCCAAGCTACGATTTTCGCAGGAAACGGATTTACTATGGTAGGGGGTACTGCAAGTATGGTTACTGACCTTGCAAGTGGTGTTCTCACTCAGTCTCAGCACTTGACGGGTGTCGCACAATCTTACTCAGCCGGTACAACTTTTGCCCATACTTCTGCCGTGTCCACTCTCTCAGGAAATCAGTTCAGCTCAAACCCGAACTAACGGGCAAAACGTAAGAAACGTAAGAACAAATCTTGTGAACATTACCATGCAAGGCTTCAAACCCTTGCATGGTTTAATTGCGAAGCCTAAATGAAAAAATTAGTACTCAGTGTCCTTATGGTTGTCTTACTGGCTCCTCTTTCAGCCAATGCACAAATGACCTCGGCCAACGATAACAATGCTTATGCTACTATTGTCAACCAAGGAACTACAACTCTGCCAATGCTCACTGGAGCGAACTCAGCCACAAACAACCCGACAATGATTGACATGAGAACCGGTGGCTCGGCTCAGACCACAAATGCTGAGCTGCTTCTCATGCAAGAGTTCACCCCAGACGAAACCAAAATGGTGACGGGGGCTTCAGGAAAAACTCAGCTCTCATGTGTTTACTCTTCAGAGATGGAGAAATATGAGGGAAACCCAAAGGCTGAAGGCCGAAACCAGTTCGTTCTTGTGGATAACAACATTGTAGTGGAAGGTGCTCTTGGCACTATCACGATCCAGGCCAAACTTGGTAAGGGGGACAAGGTTGACATTTCGGTTATCAAGGCAGACTTGGCCGCTTATGTGAATAACAATTGGGCAAAAATGAACATCTTCATGAAGCGTTCATGGGTATCCAGCAACCTTGGTGTTCGTTCAAAAGGCCGTGGAATTGGGGCAAGTGGTACAGTCGGTATCGGCGGGGGTCTTCTTGGCAACGTGCCAGGCGATATAGCTTCAGCTTTTGCCGGTGCATTCTCGGGAAATGAAGGAAGTATGGAAGTCACTCCGGCGATATCCATGACAGTTTTGCTCAAACCTCAAACCGTGAAATGATGAAAAAGTTTATTACTCTATTGTTCCTTTTTTCGGTGATGTCGGGGCCAGGGCTTGTAATTGCGGCTCCCGCTCCAGTGCCAACAATTCAGATTCACGCTCCGGCCCCCATCGAAGCTCCAGTTGCGGCCCCAGCTCCAATTGGGGATCTGGCCAAAGTGTCGAAACCAGTGGTGAAGAAGAAAGTGGTGAAGAAGAAAGTGGTGAAGAAGAAAGTGGTGAAGAAGAAAAAGGTCGTCAGGAAGGGGGCTCCAAGCAAGGGCTCTCAAATCAAAAGCGGAAAAGTGGTTTACTACATTATTGAGGCAGCTTAATATGGTAGCGTAGGGGAGCAGGGAATGGAGGGCAACACGCCCTCGTGGTTCGAGTCCACACTCCCCTCAAGTTTTTCTCAACCCTAAATAGACGAAATAATGCAGTATTTTATTGAGCTTTACGGATCGGCGGTAATGGCCTTCTTTGGGGGTATCTCCATAGCCCAGGCTTCAAATCTGACCATGAATAGTCAGGAATGTAGTTTTCCTTCAGAGGCTTGCTTGAAATGCTCAAGCATTCTTGTCTGTGAAGCCGAAAAGCAGGGAGCATTAATCGCTCAATAAAGTTACATAATCGAATAAAAAATAGTAGCATGGATACGAAAACTTTGAACGAAATGTTTGATATGCCAAAGCCAGACATTGAGGCAAATATTCCAGTGATGGAACAAGTTGCTTTATGGGCCACCGGAGTGGCAGTTCACAACTCCGAAACGGGACAACATTGCCCTGATTTTTCATGTTGCATCCCAGAACTGGCCTCGCCACTTGCAAGCCGGTTGAGATTCAAGCAGGCCGTGGCAGATGGCCGAATGCTTTTGGCCTCTGGCTTGATGAAAGAGTACATGACAAAGCTCCATGCCTACTACGGAATTAACGTAATTTTCATGGACATCGCGAACGTCTATGGCTATGTTTTGAATTAGGATGGTGACACAGGAATACCTAAAAATAAATTAAAAAAGAATGTCACTTCTGACTTCATAAATAAAAAGTTAATTGAAGATATGGGCTGGCGCGTTTTAATAATATGGGAATGCGAAATTAAAGATAGAGTAAGATTAAAAGATATCTTGTTCCAAGAACTTAAATTTTAAAATACTGGGGGTATTTGATGGAAAAAATAAAACTGAATTTAGGTGAATTGTTTTCTGGGCCAGGCGGTTTGGCTTATGGAGCTATAAATAGTAGTCTTGAGTATGGAGGGACTCATTATTCTTATGGACATGCTTGGTCTAATGATATTGACCATGACTCATGTCAAACATATATAATGAATATACCTGGGGCGCATTCCGGCAATGTTTATTGTGAAGATATTGCGCTTTTAAATATAGATAATCTTTCATCAATTGATATATTTGCATACGGCTTCCCTTGCAATGACTTTAGTATTATTGGGAAGCAAAAAGGTTTTGATGGGACTTATGGCCCGCTTTACAAATACGGTATCAATGTTATAAATAAGTTTAAGCCAAAGTTTTTTATTGCAGAAAATGTTGGCGGGATCAGATCTGCAAATGATGGGGAGGCATTTAAGAAAATCTTGAATGACTTATCCAACTCAGGTGATGGTTATGATATCGTTTCGCACTTATATAAAGCTGAAGAATACGGTATAGCTCAAACAAGGCATCGGGTTATAATTGTTGGGATTCAGAAGTCATTAGAACTAAAATATAGAGTACCAGCACAGACCACAAAAAACAACTATATACCTGTATCTAAAGTGTTAGAATCAATTCCTTTCGACGCACCAAATAATGAGTTTACAAATCAATCAAAAAAAGTGATTGAAAGATTAAAATATATAAGTCCTGGTGAAAATGTTTGGACATCAAAAATGCCTGAACATTTGCGCCTAAATGTCGAGAACGTTAAGTTAAGCCAGATATATAAAAGACTTCATCCAGATAAACCTTCATATACAATTACAGGAAGTGGCGGTGGAGGTACTCATGGGTATCATTATTACGAAAACAGGGCATTAACTAATAGGGAAAGAGCCGCTATCCAATCATTTCCGAATGATTATGCTTTTTTTGGAGCCAAAGAAAGCGTTAGAAAGCAAATTGGTATGGCTGTTCCGCCTGCATTATCAAAAATTATATTTGAATCTATTTTAAAAACGTATGCTAAGTGTCCATATTTATTTATTGAAAGTAATATTGGGAATACCTAAAATCAATTTTATCCTATAATCCTCTCACAGGAGTATTTACATGGAAAATGAGCAGAAGGGGAAAAGTAGGAGAGGGGGTTAAAGCAGGAACTCACCGCTCTTCCGGTTACGTGCACATCAAAATACGAGGCTCTAATTATAAGGCACATCGCTTGGCTTTTCTCTACATGACTGGTTTTTGGACAAAGAAAATAGTAGACCATATTGATGGGAATAGAGGTGCAAATATGTGGAGTAATCTCAGGGAGTGCTCTTACAAGGAAAACTCCAACTATCCAGTTGCACGGGAGAGAAGTAAAAATTCTTGCACAGACGAGGTAAAGAGAAAAATAAGTCATACTTTGATAGGAAATAATAACGCTGCAAGTAACACAATGGCTAAAGGACGAATTTGGGTTACGAACGGACGGGTATTGAAAAGAGTTTACCCTTGCCACATTCCTGAAGGGTTCCATAGAGGAATGAAATGTTTAACTTAGACCAGAGAGTACACCTCTCTGACAATTTTTATCAAGAAAATTTTAAATAATGCGAAGATATGTACTCACCCTCATCATGATTTTTTCGACACCGATGATCTTGGAAGCCACCCAGGTTGGGAATGCTTCTTGGTATGGCAGAAATCATGAAGGAAAGATAATGGCAAATGGCGCGAAATTTAACATGGACGAGCTTACAGCGGCTCATAAATCACTGCCGTTCGGAACGAAAGTCTTGGTGACAAATTTGGACAACTCAAAAACCGTTATTGTCACCATTACAGATCGGGGGCCTTTCGTCAAAGGCCGTATTATTGACCTCTCCCGTGCAGCCGCTAAGAGGCTGGACATTACTGGAGTGGAGAAAGTAACAATTGAAATTAGGAGGGAACCCAAAAATTCATGACGCAACCAGATTTTGAAACTTAAAGCCCCCTGCTTGCCAGGGGGTAACTTTTAACCCCAGATTATGAACAAAGTCTTCAACGACGTTATAGCCCCCGCCGAGATTATCAAAGCAGCCACCGAAGTCATGGGAAGCATTGACTTTGATCCCTGTTCAACCCCAAAAATCAATAGATTCGTCGGTGCCAGAGAAATTTTGGTGGCTGATTCCCGCAACCCAAACACTGAATGGGCAGGAGGCACTTGGATGTTTCCGCCATACGAAAGCCGTCTGGACTTTCTTTCATGGTTGGCGAAAGGTTTTGAAGAATATCGTCTTCACCGAAGCAGTCAACTCATGATTTTGACCGAGGGCAGGCCGTCCGACCGCCACATTCAATATTTATTGAGTCAGGTTGGTTCGTCATTCTGTTTCTTCAAACAGCTTGGCACGTTCAGGGATGAATGCACTGGAGAGGTGATTCCAAAATTGAAAAGCAAGAGCTTCATTCTTTCCTACCAGGGAGTTTACAAAGAGGCATTTCGGAAGGAGTTCAGTCCTTTTGGGGCAGTCATTGGCTGAAGCCTTTTCGTCACATCCTTAAATCCCGCCTTGAGCGGGATTTTTGTTAGAACTTCTGGCCATAGTTTACGGTCTTTGTTGTATATTCAGCAACCAAACAACTATCAAATGAACAACAGCAAGCAGCATACTTTTCTCATATCGTGGGAGCAGGATAACAATGGGGGACGACATACGATAATTCTGAAGGATCTTGACGTTGGGCAAATTCTCTACCAGTATACGATATTTGAGAACTCCGGCCTCAAGAACATCTTAATTGAGATTCTGATTGACGGAGAATCTGAGCCAATAAAGTATGACACCCTTCTTTGCCGACCTACCACCTCCGATCCGAGGCTATGCAACACGTGTGAAGATATTATGGATTGGTATTTGTTGAATATCAGTATCGGGGTTAATGCGGGCCAGTACCCTTCCCTTGACCTTGAGGCCATAGCCGAGCTTTTGATAACCAAACATATTCAAGGCTCAAGATGAATTGGGGAATTTATGCTAAAATCACTCTGGCCATGATTCTGTTGGCCTCCATACTCATGTTGCCATCAATTCATTGCGCACTGCTTTATGTTGAGAACTTCCACCCAGGATCTTCAGGCTTGGCCATGTTTGGCTACGTCTGGATTGCTTGGCTGATTCTCAATGTAATGATAACCTTGCCAACGTGGATTTTGTCAGTAGTAGTGGCTTTCACAATCAAAATAATAATAAGGATCTATGATGAAGTGCAAATTTTCCTTTAACGAAAAAGTACAGTTGGCCATCAGAATCGTGGCAGCCCCTATAATTTGGGCTTTGATTCCGATCACAGCCATTGTCGAAATGATTCCAGCAATGTTGGCGTGTATCAAAGATTGGTACAGTGAGCTTTGGGATGAAATTTGTGACCTGTTTGATGGGGAGGGAACCTTGTCATGAAAACCCAGCCCTCACCCTATAGTGACAATCAATCAACTCTTTATCAAGTGGTGGAAGCCGACCACTCCGAAGCGGAGCTACGTCTTCAGGAGATCTACGCGCTGAAAAAAGAAGTGGCCCGCAACCAGAAAACAATTGAGGCCCAGGCTGAAGCTTTGGCCGAAGCAAAGGAAAGGATTCTGGATCTGGAGGCTGATATGGAGTACAAAGAGCGTCTTTGGGATGAACACCACGGGAAGGAGAACGAATATTTTCAGGCTTAATAAAAAATAGTTTGCTTTTATTAAAAATAAATGTACTTTTAAGAAGTTTGATCAATCAATAAACGAAAAACACCATGAGACCTCTTCAAGCAGCACCTGTGTCAACCATTGTCCAAGTTGTTGACCAAGCTCCAACGGAGACCTTTGACCAGTTTATAGAAAGGCTGGAGAACACTTATTACCCCTACCCTGCGGGGAGTGTCAACATTACCGGCACGTGCATGACGGAAGATCTCGTTGAGGGAATGAGGGTTCTATACAGCACCCTGAAATCGTCAACCAAACGTGTTGAGAGTATCTTTGAAAAAAAGATGCTCTACGGGTATGCCGTAATGAAAATGCAGTGTGAAGTCACTGGCCAGATCATCGGCATCACCCTATTCAGAGGAAACAGATGGGAGATTGCGGGGCCCAAATTTGTGGATGATAAACTTTCAGGCAGGAGTAACCCAAAATAATTGGGAACTTCTGGCTATAGTTTACGGTCTTTGGTGTAGGGAGTCTTAATTACTAAAATCTACAACATCATGAAATATTCAGAACTGAAAATTATCTTCCCCGATCTCAAGGAAGTTGCGACAGGGATTGACCTCGAAGAAAAGCGTTTCATTCTTACCTTGGAAGGAGTTGAGTTGGTGGAAAGAGTTGAAGTGAGAAAATCCACTGAAGAGGAATTGGTTGCGATTCGAGCGGTAAAAGGTATGGGGAGAAGCGTCGATGAGGCACTGGCAGATATAGCCAAGGCTTTGTCCGAGGCTGAAGTTATTATCGGAGAAATAAGATATAGTTTACCAACAATTTCATTATAAAAATCATGCCAAACGGAACCCCAAATTATTGTATCGGTGACAAGGTTGACTACCTTATCACAAGCAACAGCAACCAGGCCGAGACTAAAGGTTATGGTATCATTATCGGCAGCCCGACCTATTCTTTGTCGGGAGCAGTTGTTGTGGTCTACGACCTGAATACGGAGAAGTACGTGACTTTCAATCAATCCTACATCGTGAAGACCTTTGGAGTGGCAACCCCTTCTGAAATCATTTTCCACCGGAGCCACTATCCAGACGGCCTCCAGTGTTATGCAACTGAGGAGGAATGATGGACACTGCAAAAGCTTTGAACATTGGGGCGGTGGTCGGGATTGTGGCGGCAGCTTTGAGTATGCTGTTGAGTATTACATACTGGTATCTTGCACACCCTATAATTTACTGAAATGAAACAATTGCCTCCAGGAATTTTAAACTACGAAATCAGTTACACTGCCGTAAGCGGGCTTCAGGCGGGGTACATGCAGTTGCTCACAAAAGAGGAGCTGGATCGTAAAATTCTCTGGCTGAAGGAGCAACAGGTTGTGGGGCTGAAGGTTTATAACGGATCGACAAAAATTTACCCAAAATCAAAAATTAAGAAGCTATGAGAAAGCAGGTTGTGAAGCCAGAAATCGAACTGGCGTTTTTTGACACAGAGGGGCAGTATCAGCACGTGGCCTTTGTTGGAGAACTGGAAGGCATTTCAGCAAAGGTGGATGAAATGGAGGCCCAGGGAGCCGTTGACCTCACTGTATTCGTTGATGACGACGTTTACTATGAGTGGGGGCAATACATGACCGAAGACCAGTATGAGGAGGTTCGACAGTGATGGCTGAATTTCTATGGCAAGACCCCGTGTTCAGCACGGGGAAACTGCCTGAAAAACCCCGTGACTATAGTCTCACTTGTACCACACTTGACGGGGGGTATGAAGACTTCTTGGAAGAAACCACCCGCACGACGGCCATGAGGTACATTGCCTACCTTGAGGGCTATGGGGCGCAGTTTGTAACCGTCACAGACGATGAGGGTGAGGAAGTCTGGAGCGAAGGCGGGGAACAATCTTACTGGAGGGAAAAATGAGTGTTTACTGTGAAATCAATGTTCTGCATCACAATGGCGGAGTTATCACACTGCCCGCCTATGGGCTGAAGGAAGCCAAAGCCAAGTGCCAAGATTTTTACGAAAAGTGTCCAACTTGGCCTGCATTCCGAATTGATAATGGCCGTGGCTATTATTGCGGCATTGTCGATTGGTCAAATCATGTTGACTGGCTCGGCTGGGGAATGTATAAAGTCATGACCACTTACGAGTTTTATGCTATCTGGAAAAATGTAAGTCTGGAGACGGCGATTTTGAATGCCAGAAGAGCGAGACTTTTTGGAAATGACACCGACGTTGAAACCATTGAGAAGCTTATCGAAATGTTCGACAGTGCCCTCAATCGGAGCAAATTAAACCAGCCAGGAACTCTGGCTGTTGAAGTTCTCCACAAGGGCGAAACCTCAACCGTAGCTTACAATTTGCGCAATGACGCTCAAGCCAAAGCCATTGCCCAGACACAACGGCTTGGATTGGGCCAGACTGGAGAAGAATATCAGTTCTTGATATCTGACCAGTTCAACGAACCATATCTGAAAACAATATCGAACCCTAAAAAAGGAAGAATGAAATGGTTGAAAGCATGAAGTTTTGGTTCGCCGGTGAGTTGGTCACTCTGACGGTAATAATGCAACCAGGGCCCAGCCAGGGCCCAAAGAATTGATTTTTGACAACCTTAGACACAATAAATATGCCATCCATTGAATATCTCATGGGAATTACCCCAAAAGCCCCTGACCGTGAAGCCGAACTGGAAGAGCACGTTAAAGCTCTCCAGCACAAGCTTGACTTTCAGGTGGTTTACAAATTAACCTATGACGTATTTTGGGGAATGAGAAGAATGCGGGATTTAGGAGGGCGACAGAGGTTTTTTGATTATTTTTTCACCTTGGAGCCGTCTCCGTCACAGCAGTATACATTTTTGACAGTCCGTCATGGAGGTATCAACCCAGCGGCCATTGGTTTGACCCGTATTGTTCCGCTGAGTAGCATTGACCTTCAAACCTACCAAGGCTATGTATAAGCATGAGAACTTCTGGCCGTCAAATTCGGTCTTCATCCTTTAACTAAATCACGGAAATGGAGAAAGAAAAGAAAATTGTGGTGCTGGAGCTTGTCTACAGTAAAGGGCAAGAAGGATGGTTTACTTCAACCAGCTATTTGCCAAGAAGCAAGGGCAAAACCACTGGAATTACAGGAAGGCCGGAACAAATTGGCACAACTGGACGGTGGAAATTTGTCTTCAGTTTGGAGGATATGACAACAGAACATGCCTTTGGCTTGCTGAAGGACACAGTTCTGAAATGGCTTGACGAGGGAATTGACGAAATATCACAGAAAAAATATAAACTTATGGAGTATTAAAATGAGTCATGATTTTAGAGACGGCGGAAATTCTGAAAGCACTGTTTTCGGAGATTGGTCGGATGATCTAATCGACGGTGGAAGGGGAGCCGCCCCTAAGCCAAAACAGGGGGAGGAAAGTCCCGAACCAAAGCAAAGGATGTCTGGTCTCGGAGATACCTCCCGCGATTTTAGCCAGTTCACCGCTTATATGGGGGCAATGCAGGGCCGACGTATGGAAGGGATGGCATCCCATTGCCTGTTTCTTGGCAAGGAGATTGACAGGGTACAGAAGGCGGGAAGCGAGAGGATTGAACAGCTTGAGACAGAATGCGGAGACTTAATGAGCCGGATGAAGGTGCTTATCTCGTCTGAAGCAAAACTGGAGGCCGCCATCACAAACTGCACCTACCTGATTTTAACCTATGGCGGGGCTGCGCTGTCCAACGTGTACAACTTACTTGACCCCTATATTGACACCACGGTCGAGGCAGAGCTTGCAGAGCTTCAAAACAGGCTTCACCGGACAGAGGTGAGAAAGTCAGATGGCGATTGTGACCCTCTGCCTCCAGCCGGACAGGAGCGTGGAGCATGAAAACCGATTACGACAAATTTATGAAGCTTTACAAGTCTGTCGGTGTAGAGCCAAAGCTGGGTACAGAGGATTGGTATAATGGAGGATTTATCTCCAGTGGAGAAATATCAGAGTTGAGCAATGAAGAGATTCCTAACGTCATTAGAACCAAGATATTAACTCTTGAGTCAGGTGACAATATGATCGGCGGGTATAGCGGGTTCTCTACCGATTTAGTATTCAATGAAGCGGGCAAGTTCATTAAACAAAACTGTTGGGAGTAGCAAATGAGCAAAAATCTTAAACCAAGCTGGAAAAGGATTACAGACATGTTCGATGGCTCTTACTGGTCTGACGGGGTTGAGCTGGAGCATGTAAAAGACCTTCAGCAGTATCACAATAACCAGGTTGAACGAATTGAAAAGTGTGTGAAGAAGTTTTCCGAGTTTGTGCCGTGGGAAGTCGATAATTGCCCTGCGGAGCCAGGCATGTACTGGATAGCCGTGAAGATGTTTGTCAAGGAAGAAGAATCGGCCCTTGTGGCGGTTCACCTGAAGAAGCACCACATCCAAGACGGGATGTATCTGAATAAAAGAATTACACATTGGGCACATTTTTTAAAACCAAAGTTTGACCCTGCACTGTCATGAGCATCCACCCCATTACCACGCAATCCACGAAAGGAGACGAAGCGTACAAAGAAGCCTTTTACGTCATTCGGGTAAACGGCACCGAAGTCCAGCATTTTACGATGGCTGAATCCTCAACGGACGCTTTGAACACTTTCTGCATCCATTTTGGATACAAGACGGATTCGCATGAGGCAACAGAAAATTCGCTTTCAGGTTACATTCAAACAGGGAAGGGGAGTACCGGAATACGCATCAATCGTGTCAAGATTACGCTCTCGCCCCTGAGTCCTTTCATTCCCTTCAACGATTAATTCTCATGAATGACAACACGAAGTACCACTGGCAGTGGCAAACTTGCGACAGAAATGATGTTCACAACAACAACGACGAGTCTGGCCGCAAAAAGATTCACCCGAACCAAAAGGCCGTCTATATTATGCGGGGTGACGGCCAGGGAGTGCCGCTGTTTAACCGACGGTGGTTTTATGAAGACGAAGCCCGTCAAATTGTTGACGAACACAACGAACAGATTAATGCTGCACTAAAGACCGTTGGAAAACTTGGAGCTTATGAGGATGTTGTGCTCGCCCCAGAGCCTCCGGCCATAGCAGTGGACAAAAGGAAAGAAGCCATAAACAGTCGCATGGAGATTCACCTGAAGAACGTGCTTGCAACCAGCGGTTCGCTGAATGATTTACTGAAGGTAATGAGCGGACGGTGAAAGCAAAAAGCCCCTGAAAAAGGGGCTTTGCTGTTTAAATCCCAGGTATGAGCGCGAGAAGAGCGGCGTGCTGTGCAGCCGTGAAATGGTAATAGTTGTCAACTGACCCACCTTGTATATTTGCAGTATCATTGTGATCCACTGCCGAAGTCCCAGAGAACGACATGGTGAACGCTGAGGATATTGAATAAGCTGTGGCTCCTGCTTGAGCCACCACAATCTTTCCAACAAGCATCGCCATGTTAGAAAGGATAGGAGGCACAGTAGTTGGGGCAGTTTCGTCAGTTGCTTGAGTCTGAGAATAGTTCCCGCGACCGATCACATAGGCCAGTTTGGGCAGACCCTCTCCATCCACGTAACGATAAACCCAATTAACGGCATATTGAGTTCCTGCTCCGTTCAATGTAACCAGATTGGTTCCGTTATCGTACTGGTTGTTGTTGTAAGTGGTCACTAAAGATTTTGTCCACACTCCCGACACATGATACCAGAACTCGCAACCGTCAGCCGCTGAGGTGACGGCGGCAGTGGTGATCGCTGAGATCCCGTACCAGAACAAACCACTTGTCACGGTTATCACCCTTCCAGTGGTCTCGCCTATCATCAGCCCGCTTGAACGAACGTAACGCTGAATATTGATAAGCCTGTCATTTAACCGGCTTGCGGTCGCAAGCCCCCAATTAACTGAATCAGAATGAATATCATTGCCGGATCTCCACATCAGCGCGGCCAGAAGGACGTTTGAGTTATTGACGGTTGCTGTAGACTGCACGACAGAATACGTGGCAGATCCAGCGATTTGAGAGACAACTAAGTAGTTTACCCCCTCCACCAAAGAAACATTCGCAAGAGCCGGAACAGTAAACCGGCTATAATCTCCATCCCATCCAGGGATAGAATACAAAAAGCAGTCGGCAGAACCGACATTGACGGTGCCATTCCCGTTTGACGTTACGGCCACTTTGGACAGCATACCGACGGAATTGGTGTCTGTGTCCATCTGGTGGATATGGGCATTGTTCTGAAAGAACACGCCACGAGCCTCTGACCATATATCGCCATCTAACGTACTCGTTGGCCTAACACCCTGAGGGATATGCAGCGGCGGTTGAGTGAGAGTGGAAGCCATTAAAACCAAAGGCCCCGTCATGGTGTCACCGCCCTTGGCCACACTCGAAAGGTTTGCGGCGTTATCTCCTGAGTTCGTGCCAGATAGTCCGAGATCTGTTTTCACCGTGCCTATGGCCTGAGTCTCTGGGGCACCCGCACCGGCTGATTTTCGGTACAGTAATGTGCCGGAGTCGATATCTGCCATCTTTGCCAGAGTCACGGCTTTGGCCGCAATAGTTAGAGCCCCCGAACCCGTGACTTCACCGGTATGGGTTGCGTTCGTGACCAGCCCAGAATAATTTGAGTTGACTGCATTGTCACCACTATTGGTGCCAGACGTATTTCCCAAAAGCGTTAGGTGCGCGTCCGTAACGTAGCGTTTATTCAGTCCGTCCGCAATATCAGCAGTTGTGGCATCTGAACCGGCTGTGACCAGGCCCTTGGCATCATAACTAACTTTCGTTTTCCCCGTGCCTGCCGTAATGGCCGTGTTGCCCGTCATTTTTAGAGTCAACTGGTCATAAACCACTTTTGCGGAAGGGTACTGCACATCTGACGATAGAGCGGACAGGCTTACAACTTTGTTTGAGGCAGCTTCAGCAACCAGAGCTTTGGCAATGGCACCGTCAAACTGCGTACTGGCATAGGCACTGTAAAAAATTGGAGTTGGCATTTTACTCTGCTCCGTTTAAAATGAATCCGTCCGTGAACTCAACCATGAATCCGTCCGACGTTACAAAATTTGAAATATCATATTCGGCACCCATAAAAAGATGCAAAAGGCCATGCCTGCGGTTACGGAGTCCGTGCCGGAGACCGTGGAGTCCGTGCCTATGAGGTGAGTGGTACTTATTCATCTTTCAGAACCAAGTTTAGGTAGACCGATACTGTGGCAGAACCGGCACCAGTGTTGGTGAAAATGAATTTTTTTCGTTGTGAGGGGGCCATCGAAATGACATCAAAAGCCACTCCAGGCCCTCTCGTGGCCACAAGGCCGCCAATGGAAACTCCTTCTGCGAAGGGGGTTGCAAAGTTGGCATCGTTGTTACTGTTGTCGCAAACGTAGTCAATGGTGATGAGTCCGGTTGCTCCGACAATAACTGTTTGGAGGGATTCAAACCCACCGTCAATAATGAAGAGCGCGTCAGTGGTGAAAGTTGCTCCAGAAGCAATGACCTGTGCATCCAGCACGGTCATGGTTAGAGACCTCCAAGAAAGGTCATTCCCTCCCATTTTTGAAGTAACGATATCGTAATTTGCCATAATGATTGTGTCCGTTTTTAAATTTGCAATGAATATCTATGAACTTGTGCATTGTACGTGCATCCAATCGTAATTGTACCTCCGTCCCAGACTTGTCCATCCCTCAAGCTCCCAGCATTCCCAAAATGGAACATACTCTGGCCGAGCCAAAGTCGCTTGACCCTCTTTCCAGCGGAGCTGATTCTTGGCGCTCATGAAGTCCAGGGATATTCCCCAGCTATGGGTTGAATATTGTGTGCCGCCCCTCATAAGCCGAGGTGGGCTTGACAGACAGCCTGCGTACAAATCAAGCTGGAGCCGCTCTATTTCTTTCATACCGTACACCTTGAGCACTGAGGAAAGAACTCGCTCCAGCGACGGTGCTACAAGCTTGTGGCAGGATATTTTGGAGACGGCTTTCATCCCATCTTCATAGATGAAATGGTAGGGAAGCTCAACGGTGACAAGATTTTTACCCATCTCCCCATAAAAAGCCTTCAACTCCCCAGGTATATTCCTTGGCCAAGAGTTTTTGCTCGGTTTGGTCTGTGGATGTATCTTGTCTCTCCAGTCTCCACTATTCCTTGAGTTTGTCCAGTAGTTGTCCACCGCGAACTGAGTCACTGGCCCGTAAAATCCATCCAGAGCGCGGTCGTAGAGTCCGTTCACCTTCAGGACGTACTGTGCCAGGAGCACAACTTTCTGCACGTCACTGAGTATGGTAGGAAACTTTACAAGGGTTTTCATTTTTTCTGAGTTCACTCCCGCCATCGTATTTGGGCCCAGAAGACCGTCTATAGCCCCGTTGTAGAGGCTATAGCTATGTAGGTACGTTTGTACCAATTTGATCAAGTCAATCATGGTTTCGGGTTATGCTTTGAGTGCAGTTTCCAGCTCGTCCTCACTGGCTTTCCGAATACCTTGAATCAAAGCAACCTCCTCAGCACTAAGCTCTCGGCCTTCAGCCTGCGCCCTCTGCACCACTGCGATAATTTGGTTCATCGTTGCGGTGATATCTTTGATGGTTGCCCCCAGAGCTGCAATAAGCTCTAAAATTGCCAGAATACTCATTATATTGTTACTCCAAAGGTTGCGAGCAGGATTTTCAACGCTCCAAGCTCTTTGTTAGCCTCCGTCAGTTGGTTGAGCGCGGAGCCAAGGTTGACAGTTTTCAGTGAATAAGCATAATCAATGGTCTTGCCCGCCGCTTTACTTCTCAATAATATGGCCCTTCCGGTCTCTGCCGATATCGCCTTTTGGTTATAGGCTGCGGTAGTGGCCTTGTTGATAGCCGTAAGAGTGGCATTGGCCGAAGCATACTTGCCATCGAAGGTTTTCGTTGGCAGAACCACTTGCGCCGTAGCACATCCCGTGAAGGCCAGAAGCAAGAGTAAGAAAAATCGCCTGAAGAATCTCATAGTTTTACTTGGGTTTTGGTTATTGGAATAAAGGCATGATTTTCTGAAGATTTGCCCCAAACGAGGTAAAAGCCAGAGCCACGAATCCCAGAAAGATGGTCATAGATACTTTTGGGTACTTGGCAAAAAGAAGCAGAATACGGGCATTTTCCTCATTTCCAATCACAGGGCAAGATTGATGCCCGATAACAAAGGAGGTCAGTCCCGCAATCTCCGTATCCACCTTGTCAAGTCTTTTCGATATGCTCCGAAATCTGTCATCCACCAATTGCCCTATCAAAAGTAAAATTCTGTCTTCCTTTGGATCGGCTATGGCCTCAATTTTTTTGAGTAACTCACACATCGAATTTTGGTTTAGGGTTATTGTGATTCCATTTATCAGAATGGAAAACGCCAGGCACCCTCAATCAAGCAAAGTGCCTTATTTATGATTCCTGCGCCTTGTCGGTCTCCTTTGAGTACCTCGAAATTCCATTGTATTTTGCCGAGACTTCCAAGTGTTTTGTGAGCTGAAATACGTCTTCAGCGTCTACAAACATGGCCTTTAAATCTTCTGGATTTGAATTGGCCAGATAGTCCCCCGCGTGCGTGAGAGCCTCTCCAGTCTTGGCCATAATTTGACCAATGGAAACTTTATGAGCTGCAAAACTCACTGCAAGTGTGATACCAATTGACCCGATTGTTTCGGGATTGATTTGTGTAAATTCCATAAGTGCATAGTTTAGTTTACTGAAGCGGCAAAAGCATAAGTTCCGGTCGCGCCCGTTCCCGATCCTGTATCCGTGTTGCTGTAAATCACAGTCGTAGCATTCAGGATTGAGTCGATACGTGTGATATAGTGAGGTTCATAGGTGGTTGTGTCCTTGAAATAGAGAGTCGCCTTCAGTGTGGCATTGTCCACCATCAACCAGAAAGATGAGTTCCCTAAAGTACCAAACACGTCCTTCAGCTTGAGTGCAGGCTCGTAGAATGCAGCTCCAGTATTTGTAAGAGCGGCAAGAACAAAGATTTCAAATAGTGCAGGTTTGGAGGTGGTCATCACCGAGATATGAG
>SESB01000214.1_pt1 | contig 42790 bp, 42 predicted proteins | sample 3171441 | NCBI WGS metagenome assembly SESB01 (sample SAMN06051867, study PRJNA518727) | freshwater metagenome | biome: subpolar coniferous forest; feature: holomictic lake; material: water; isolation source: holomictic Lake 227, 6 m depth | place: Canada: near Kenora, Ontario | collected...
GAGAGCTTGTGCTCGAACATTTACTTGCGCGCCATCAAAAGATGAGATGTGGTTAACCTGGCGCCATTTATTATTCATGCCTGGGAAGTCATCGCGTGTATGTCCACCCCGAGACTCTTGGCGAAGTAGCGCTGACTTTGCCGTTGATTCGGCAACTAAGAGCATGTTGTCTAAATCAAAAGCTAAGTGAAAGCCGGGATTGAATTTGCGGCCGCCACTTACTGAAACATTTGCACTGCGTTTTCTTATCTCTGCAATTTTAATAATTGCATCTTCTAACTCGCCCGCAGTACGGATAATTCCGACCAAGTTATGCGCAACTTCCTGCAGTTCGGCGTGAAGCGCATATGAATTCTCGCCACCTTCGCGATCAAATGGGGCTTGAATCTTCTTTCTTGCCGACTCAATAGCCGTATCGCTGACTGGGTTCTTGCCATTGCTCTTGAAATACTGTGCCGCGCCCATTCCTGCTCGACGTCCAAAAACCAGTAGATCTGTTAATGAATTACCGCCTAAGCGATTAGAGCCGTGCATTCCACCAGCGACTTCGCCAGCAGCAAATAATCCGGGAACTCCAATGGCTGCTGCAGTATCGGGTTCAACTTCTACCCCACCCATTACGTAGTGACATGTAGGGCCGACTTCCATCGGTTCTTTTGTAATGTCCACTCCAGCTAATTCATAGAACTGATGCCACATAGAAGGCAGACGCTTTTTAATTACTTCAGCTGATAAACGTTTTGAAACATCTAGGAATACGCCACCGTGTTCGGTTCCACGCCCAGCTTTAACTTCGCTGTTAATTGCGCGCGCGACTTCATCGCGTGGCAATAACTCTGGAGGACGGCGATTATTATCTTGATCGAGATACCAACGGTCTGCCTCTTCAACATTGTCGGCGTAAATACTTTTGAATACATCTGGAATGTAATTAAACATAAATCGCTCACCTGCGGAGTTAGTTAAAATTCCACCCTCACCGCGAACCGATTCAGTAACTAAAATTCCTCGCACTGATGGTGGCCACACCATTCCAGTTGGGTGGAACTGCAAGAACTCCATGTCAACTAAGTTCGCACCGGCTTTAAGTGCTAACGCATGACCGTCTCCTGTGCCTTCCCAAGAGTTAGAGGTAATTTTAAAAGTTTTACCTACGCCGCCCGTTGCAATAATTACGGTTGGAGCCTCAAATAGAACTTCAGCACCGGTCTCTCTCCAATAACCGTAGGCACCGGAAACTTTGCCATTCTCTTTCAAAATATCGGTAATTGTTAATTCAGCGAAGACTTTAATGTTGCTTTCCATAGATCCGTATTCGGCACCATCTTTTTGCTGTAGCGCGACGATCTTTTGTTGCATTGTGCGAATGAGTTCTAGACCCGTTCGATCACCAACGTGTGCAAGACGTGGATACTCGTGCCCACCGAAGTTGCGTTGAGAGATCTTTCCCTCTTTGGTGCGATCAAAAATCGCACCCCAAGTTTCTAGCTCCCAAATACGATCTGGTGCCTCTTTGGCATGTAGCTCAGCCATACGGAAATGATTGAGGAATTTGCCCCCGCGCATAGTGTCGCGAAAGTGGACCATCCAGTTATCTTTTTCATTGACGTTACCCATTGATGCTGCAGCGCCGCCTTCGGCCATAACCGTGTGAGCTTTACCAAACAATGACTTGCAAATAATTGCAACGCGCAAGCCTGACTCACGTGCTTCAACGGCTGCTCGCAAACCGGCGCCGCCTGCACCGATTACCAGGACATCGTATGAATGGCGCTCTAACTGTGTCATGTCGATTCCCTTTAGAAGAAGTAGAAGTTAGTGATTGCACCAGATGCAACCGCGCGGACATAAATATCGGCACTTGCAACTCCGAAGAGTGAGATCCAAGCAAAAGTTGGATGTTTATGGTTAAGGGCGGAAACTATTGTCCACGCTTTATAACGCACTGGGTGCTTTGAGAAATGCTTTAGTCGACCACCGAGAGTATGGCGACATGTGTGACATGACAATGAATACATCCAAAGCATCGCGGTTGAGAATAAGAACACGAGAGTTCCAACGCTCATGTGTCCCCACTCTTTATCACCGTTTCTAAATGCCAAAATTGTGTCCCACGTTAAAATTACGTTGAACACCAAACCTGCATAGAAAAACCATCGATGGCTGTTTTGCAAAATAAGTGGTGCGCGAGTCTCGCCCGTATATTTTGTGTGTGGTTCAGCAACTGCACATGCAGGTGGCGACATCCAAAATGCACGGTAGTAAGCCTTGCGATAGTAATAACAAGTCATTCTAAAACCTAGCGGGAAGATCAAAATAAATAGTGCAGGAGAAATTCCAACGCCAAAATACTTATTATTAAAAGGTTGACCTAAGAATGAGAGTGCACTTCCTGGTTCGCAAGAAGTCGAAAGACATGGTGAATAGAAAGGTGAAATTAGAGGCTCTGAGAAATAATATTTGTTTTCAAATGCGCGAAAAGTTGCATAGATAACAAATGAAAAAAGAACACCGAAAGTGATGGCTGGTTGTAGCCACCATTTATCGGTGCGAAGGGTGCGCTCTTTTATTTTTGCCCTGGTTGGCGAAAAAACACCTGACATTTCCTAGCCCCTTACTTGTGCACTTTTATTAAATCACTAGGGGTTAGTGTCCTCTTACCGCCAAAAAACGGCCAGATAAGTACGTGCTTAAGGGCTATGAACTCAGCCACACACGAGAGAAAAATGGCGGAGGGCGTGGGATTTGAACCCACGAAACTTTCGTTTGCCGGTTTTCAAGACCGGTGCACTCGGCCGCTATGCGAGCCCTCCGTGGGAGAGGTTACCTGAATTAAGGGCTATCCAATAATCGAGCGAATTTAGGCGGGCAGATCCAATAACTCCTCTATGACAATGGCAACGCCATCTTCATCGTGAGGGCGGGCGATTCCAGTTGAGAATTTATATCCATCTGGGTGTCCATCGGCCATTGCGAAAGAACGTCCACACCACTCCAACATTGAAAAATCATTGGGGTTATCACCGAATGAGATGCAGTCCTTAGCCTCTATCTCTAAACGCCCCGCGACTTTTGCAAGTGTTTGGCCTTTGGAAATTCCCAAAGCTGAAATCTCGAGCAGGGATTCATTGGCATTGGAATGTGTAACCGTTACTAATCCATCAAGTTCACGAATTGCAACTTCTAACATTTCATCCGACGTAAATTCGGCTCCACTGCATCGGGCTAGCATTTTGAAAGCGGGACCTCTAACGGCATCTTCAATTCTTTCGACGCCAACATTATCTAAACCAATATCCCAACGCGGTACATAACTCTTTTCGCGGTGGTAGTAGTCATGTGATTCGATGGCAAAGGATATTGGCGGCATCGCCACCCTCATGCGTTGCGCAACTTCACTTTGAATCTCTTTAGAAATCATCCACTCTTCAGTGACAGTACTAGTTTTAAGGTCATACAACATGGCGCCATTTCCACAAATTGCGCCACCAAAACCGAAAGCGTCGCGAATTTCATTCATCCAACGCGGCGGGCGCCCAGTGACGAAATAAATGTGGATCCCCATCGAATTCGCTTTTGAAAAAGCGGCGACGGTGCGCGCTGAAATGCTTCCGTCATGTCGAACAATCGTGCCATCTAAATCTGTTGCAATTAGTTTGGGGCGCTTACTCACACCAACTCAAATCGTTCTTTACCTAAGAATGGTTGAAGGGCTTTCGGGACATTCACAGTCCCATCAGCATTTTGGTGGTTTTCTAAAATCGCAACAATCATGCGTGGAATTGCTACTAAAGTTCCATTCAAAGTAGCAACGGCTTTTGTTCCGTCAGCATCTTTAAAGCGAATATTTAATCGACGAGCTTGGAACTCCGTGCAGTTCGATGTACTTGTTACTTCGCGATAAGCGTTTTGAGTTGGGATCCACGCTTCACAATCAAACTTACGGTTGGCACTTGAGCCTAAATCCCCTGATGCCACATCGATAACACGGTATGGAATCTCCATTGCATTAAGAAAGTCCTTCTCCCACTGCAGTAATCGCTTATGTTCTTCCTGGGCCTGATCTGGGTGGCAAAAGGAAAACATTTCAACTTTATCAAATTGGTGGACTCGGATAATTCCGCGCGTATCTTTGCCGTAAGTTCCAGCTTCGCGCCGAAAACATGAAGAATATCCAGCGTATCGAATCGGTAATTTCTCTGCCGGCAAGACTTCGTCCATATGAAATGCCGCTAGCGGGACTTCACTGGTTCCTACCAAATAAACATCATCTTTTTCTAAATGGTAGACATTTTCTGCGGCTTGACCTAAAAACCCGGTGCCCTCCATGGCTACTGGATTTACCAATACTGGCGGAATGACTGGGGTAAAACCCGCCTTTACCGCCGATGCAATTGCGAAGTTAACGAGTGCGAATTCGAGCATCGCTCCTGAGCCGGTCAAATAATATGAGCGAGAGCCGGCAACTTTTGCGCCGCGCTCAGTATCAATCGCACCAAGAAGTTTTCCGAGTTCAACATGATCTTTAGCCTCGAAATCAAATATACGTGGAGTGCCAACATGCTCAATAACTACAAAGTCTTCTTCTTTTCCAATTGGTGCAGCAGGATCTAAAACATTTGATATCTGCATAACAAGTTTTCTAGTCACATCCTCTAACTCTGCACGCTTGCTATCGGCTTTTTTAACTTTATCGGCGAGCGCTTTAGAATTTTCAAGTAGTGCGCTCTTTTCATCGCCTTTTGCGCTGGCAACGGCCTTGGATAAAGTATTTTGTTCAGCGCGCAGAGCTTCAAACTCATTTATTGCGGCGCGTCGGATTTCATCACTTGCTAAAACTTGATCAACAATTGTTGGGTCTTCCCCTCGCCCTTTTTGTGAGGCCCGTACAACATCTGGGTTATCACGTAAGAACTTGACGTCAATCATTTGGAAACCTTTTCTCGAGGGTAAGAACCGAGGAAGCGGATATCTTCGCAGATTGCACGTAGAGCTTCGATCGTCTCCTTTACAGGTGCGTCGTTGACATGGCCCTCTGCATCGATAATGAAATGGTAGTGACCAAGCTCTAAACCTGTTGGACGGCTTTGAATAAAAGTTAAGTTCACTTGGCGCTTAGCAAACTCGTTCAAAATATCTAGGAGCGCACCGGCATGGTCAATTCCGATAAAGACTGCTAATGACGTGCGGTCAAAGCCGGTGGTTTTAGGGGTAGTCCCCGGTTTAGATACAAGTACAAAACGTGTTACGGCGCCAGCATTGTCACCAATATTATCGGCCACAACGCGTAGTCCGTAGTGTGCAGCGGCAACTGGAGCTGCAATCGCGGCATCGAATTCGCCGCGACCAATTGCCTCTGCGGCTGCGGCAGTGGATGCCGTTGCAATCAATTCAGCATTTGGATAGTTAAGTGCAATATACGCACGGCACTGAGCTTCAGCATGTGGATGCGTTGCAATTCTACGAATATCGGTGGCATCTTGCTTAACCATTAATGCAAAAGATACGGGCAGTGTAACTTCGCCAACGATCGATAACGGTGTTCCTGTTGCTAGTTCATCGAGAGTACGAGCAACTACGCCTTCTACAGAGTTTTCAATTGGTACTAAAGCAAAATGTGCTTTGCCAACGCGCACGGCATCTAAAGCGGCAGTGACATTTGCATATGGAATAAGGGAGTCGTTTGAGGAAGTAATCTTTTTAAGGGCCGCTTCGGTAAATGTGCCTTTAGGCCCGAGATATGCATATGTACTCACTTGCTAATGATACCCGAGCACCTTACGTGCAAATGACGGATTATTTGTAATTAAAACCTCGACACCGTTATCGGAACAAAACCGCATATCTTCAGCGTCATCAACGGTCCATACAAAGAGTTTGCGCTGATCTTGGGTCAATTCTGGATGCAAACGAAGAAATTTCACGCTTGGGCCTAAATACCGAGCCGATGTATAGCGTCGGTGTAATGAGTTAAATCGATCCTCTAACAAGGCAACTGTTGCTTGTTGTGGATCGATTTTTCGAATTATTTCAAGGGCTAGCCACGAAAATGACATGATTGTTATCGCCGCTGTTGGTTTCTCTTCGGATATAAGTTGCATAACTTTCTTTTCAACTTCACTTCCAGTTGGCACTGGGTGTTTAGTTTCAATTGCTAACTCTTTTTTGTTATCGCGAGCGAGTTCTAGTAATTCATCTAATAAAATCGCCTCTGGATAGTGGCGCTTGATTTGCATGAAATCCATCTCTGCAATTCGCCCCGGATAGCTGGCCACTCGTTTCATATCGGCGTCATGCCAGAGAACTAGCTGATTATCTTTTGTGGTTCGTACATCGCACTCGAAGCCATCGGCCCCGTCATCTAGGGCTCCCTTATAGGCGCGCATAGTCATTTCGGGGAAATCGATCGAAGCCCCTCGGTGCGCATAAATCTTCATGATTAAAGATTAACAGGGGTTAGGCTTACCTCTTATGGGCGGCTTTTACTTCGATAGCAATGCGCGCTCAGCCCTTGGTTTGGTCCGAAGCGGTAATGAAGACGCCGCCTTTATCTCGGGCCGTTTAGTTGCAGTCGCCGATGGTATGGGCGGACATGCTGGAGGTGAGATTGCTTCAAAGATAGCGATTCAAACTTTGCAATCTTTAACTCCGCTTCTTACTGATACAACTATTGATCCGGATTCAACTGAAGACTTGTTATTAAACTCCCTCCATACAATCGATGCCAATATTGGCGAGTACGCACATGAGGCGACAGAGCTGCGCGGTATGGGAACTACTTTGACCGCGCTCTTACTTCACAATGACACCGTTGCACTTTTACATGTTGGTGATTCCAGGTGTTATCGCTTACGCGGAAATACTTTAGAGCAGTTAAGCAATGACCACACCGTTATACAAGAGCTTCTTTCGCAAGGTGCGATAACGGCTGCAGAGGCGATTGACCATCCTCAGCGCTCTGTTTTAACCCAAGCGTTAATGGGCGAAGGAAATCTTGTGCCAGTAATTCAACTCTATGAAGCTAAAGAAAATGATCGATACCTACTCTGTAGCGATGGTCTATCTGGAGTGCTAACCGAACGTGAAATTAAAACTTTTCTAAAAAAGAGCGATAAAGAGGCGGCGATTAAAGCCCTCGTTGACGCCACCTATATTCAAGGCGCCCCCGATAATGTGACTGTAATGATCGCCGACGTAACTCGCGTGGAAGTACTAGCAAACGAGCTCTTTGGAGCAGCGATATGACGAGTGCGCTTCTTGGGGGTCGGTACAAACTCGGTGAAATGATTGGTACCGGCGGAATGGCCGATGTATATGTCGCCAATGACACTCGGCTGGCACGGTCGGTCGCAGTTAAAATTTTGCGCAGTGACTTAGCTCGCGACCCTTCTTTCGTTGCACGTTTTAGAAAAGAAGCATTGGCCGCCGCCGGTTTAAATCATCCAGGCATCGTTGCCGTATATGACTCTGGTGAAGAACCTGCTCCGTACATAGTTATGGAGCTCATCTCTGGGCATACTTTGCGTGAATTAATACATAAGGGTGAACGTGTTCCACTTAAACGCGCACTCGAAATTGGTGAGGGAATTTTGGCCGCTCTTGAGTACTCACACGAACGGGGCATTGTTCACCGCGACATAAAACCTGCCAACATCATGATTACCGATCAAGGCGATGTAAAAGTTATGGATTTTGGAATTGCGCGCGCATTAGCCGATATGGGCGCAACTTTAACAAGCACGTGGAACATCGTCGGCACCGCTCAATATCTTTCGCCGGAACAGGCGTTAGGCGAAGTCGCCGACTCGCGCAGTGATATTTATTCAACGGGTTGCCTGTTATATGAAGTGTTGACTGGCAAGCCACCATTTACTGGCGATACTCCAGTATCCATTGCCTATCAACATGTCTCTGGAACCCTTATTCCACCCAGCTCTCTTCAGCCCGACCTGCCTGCAGGAATCGATGTAGTCCTAAGCGTCGCGTTAGCGAAAAAACAAGAGGATAGATATCAATCGGCGGGATTGATGTTGGATGATCTCTTTAAAATTAGCTCTGGGCAGGTTTTAACTACTAAGGCTCCTCGTAAAAAGATTTCGCGGCGCAAAGTTTTAATCTCAATAATCTCAACCGTCATCGCGCTTGCCGTAATAAGTGGTGGCCTACTTCTAACGAGACCTTCGACAAATGTTGCTACTTTCCCACAAATTCCTAACGTAGTTGGTTTAACTCAAGTCGATGCACAAGCAATGTTAACTGGTTACGTCGTCACAATTGCACACGCACATGACGCGCTTATTCCAAAAGATCGTGTTGCGAGTCAAATTCCTCTTGCAACAACGAAGGCGCAAAAAGGATCCGGCGTTGTGCTTACAATCTCTGATGGCCCGGGAGATGCGATTGTTCCCCTTGGATTAGTTGGAATGTCTCTAGTTGATGCGCGGGCTGCGCTGGCGGCCGTTGGCCTATTAGTGTCCCAGACTGAAGCTGTTCCATCGGATCAGCCTCAAGGAACGGTTTTGAAAGTTACACCTGATGTCGGATCAACAACGATTGCCGGAAGCGGTGTAACGCTACAAATCGCCAGCGGACAAATTCTTGTTCCAACGCTTATCGGCGTTGATTCCATTCAAGCCAGAACGATTCTCGTTCAAGTTGGTTTCTTAGTTAATGAGATTGAAGCCTACGATCCAAACCAACCTGTAGGAGTAGTTATTAGGCAAGCACCTGATGCCGGTACAACTCAAACAATTGGTAAATCGGTCACAATCACAGTTAATAAAGCGCCTTAGTTTTAACTTCCAACAACCGGTGAAAGACCTATCGCTTTTCTTTGTGCTTCCGCGTCGCCACAAACGTTGAGCCAATTAGCCAACATCGTATGTCCGTGCTCGGTTAACACTGATTCGGGATGGAACTGCACACCTTCGATTGCGAGCGCTTTATGTCGGATCGACATTACGATTCCAGATTCACTCTGACTTGTAATTTCGAAATCGGAGCTAATCGTCTCTGGTTCAATACACAGCGAGTGGTAACGCGTAGCGGTGAATGGCGATGGTAGCCCCGATAAAATGCCTTGGCCTTTATGAAATACGAGCGAAGTTTTTCCGTGGAGAAGTTCAGGTGCGCGAGAAACTGTTGCGCCAAATGCCACTCCAATACCTTGGTGACCTAGACAGACACCAAGAACTGGGATCCCCTGTGCTGCGCAGAATTTAATTACTGAAATGCTGACTCCCGCATTTTCTGGGACTCCAGGTCCGGGGGAAATAAGTACCCCGTCAAAACCGCTGGCGACATCGGCCGCAATCTCATCGTTTCGAACCACCGTGCACTCAGCCCCAAGTTGACTTAAGTACTGCACCAAATTAAAGACAAATGAGTCGTAGTTATTAATTACGAGGATCTTGGCGGGCATAGGAGCATTCTTAACCATGGTGTATCTTTCGCATATGCCTAAATCAAAGCTCCGCAAGAAAGTCATTGAAAAGCACACTCATGAGGCCCAGGTCGTAGTTGACGCCCCGCACGCCCCCCTCGAGAGTCCAAAGTGGCTTGCTCCAACCATGGTCGGTGGCTTTCTAGTTGGCTTATTCTGGATCGTGACTTTCTATGTCACTCAGACCAAGTACCCAATCCCTGGTATTGGCGCATGGAACATGATTATCGGCTTTAGTTTTATCGGCGTTGGTTTCTCACTCGCAACCCGCTGGCGTTAACCCCAGATAATTACACGCTTGTAACTCTCTCCACATTGTGGATAAGTGCTGTGGATAAGCCTTAGCGCTTATTTAAGACAAACTGGGCGCTAATAACTCCGCCAACTAATCCACCTAAGTGGGCTCGCCAGTCAATGCCACCCAAAACAAAACCAATAAAAAAGTTAATCCCGATGATGACATAAATAGAGCGAACGTCGGCGCCGATTCTCTTGCCAACAATTATTAACGCTCCAAATAAACCAAAGATGGCGCCCGATGCGCCAACTGAATAACTAGAAGGAGATGCAAAGTAGGCAGAGGTTAATGATCCAGTTAGAAGTGAGAAGAAGAAAATTATAAAAAGTTTGTTCTTTCCGAAAGCTGCCTCAATCGGATTTCCTAAAACCATTAATGCATACATATTAAATCCAAGGTGTAATAAGCCGGCATGAACAAGGGCGACTGTAAAGAGTCGGTACCACTCGTTAGTTGCACTTAGATAATCCAGGCTTGGTAAGACCAATCGCATCTGGATTGAAGGGACAATCATCTGCAGCAGATATGCACCGCAGATAACTGCGATTAAGGAATAAGTTGCTGAACGTTTAAGCAATGGTGATGCTGTTGATCGTGATGTCGGTTGCTGGCTTATCTTGCGCACCAGTCTTTGCGCTACCAATGGCATCTACTACTGCCTGGCTAGCGGAATCCTTGACCTCACCGAAAATAGAGTGCTTGCGGTTAAGCCATGTTGTTGGTGCAGTTGTAATGAAGAACTGTGAACCATTTGTTCCGGGTCCCGAGTTAGCCATTGCAAGAATGTATGGGCGATCGAAAACTAACTCTCCGTGGAATTCATCTGCAAAGCGATAACCCGGTCCGCCAGTTCCTTTACCAAGTGGGTCTCCACCTTGGATCATGAAACCATCGATGACGCGGTGAAAAATTGTTCCGTCGTATAAGTTGGCATTTGTTTTTTCGCCAGTATTTGGGTTCGTCCACTCTTTGGCACCTGTTGCAAGCTCAACAAAGTTAGCAACGGTCTTTGGTGCATGGTTTGGGAACAACTCAACGACTATGTCGCCGAGTGATGTGTGAAGGGTTGCTGTTGTCATGTGGAGACCAGGGGAATCGAACCCCTAACCCCCGCCTTGCAAAGGCGGTGCTCTACCAATTGAGCTAGGTCCCCGTATTAGAACGGGTGGGCCTAGATGGACTCGAACCATCGACCTCTTCCTTATCAGGGAAGCGCTCTAACCAGGCTGAGCTATAGGCCCGCATAAAAGATCACTCTCTAATGCAGAAGCGCAAGGTTACCTTGAACTTCGCTAACTCCCAAAACAGCAGAGTTAGGCCCTACAACTGCAGGTGCGAACCATACTAACTTTTCGGGGAAATCTCATCTTCGCTGTTTTTAGTCACTGATACCAAGGCAACTCCATCATCGAGATTGACCAAACGAACTCCCATTGAGTCACGGCCTGTCTGACGTACCTCTGAAGCTGGTGTTCTCATGACCGTTCCAGCTGATGTGATTGCAAGGACCTCATCCTCGTCGCGCAGAACCAAGGCGCTAACTAGTGATCCGCGAGAGCTCTCATCGATTTTGGCCGCTTTGATTCCAATGCCGCCGCGTCCCTGAAGTCGATACTCATCGATTGGAGTTTTCTTGCCAAAACCACCATCGGTTGCAGTAAATACAAACGAGTGCGCTGCTAATTCACTATCGATGCGCGCCATTGTTAGAAGTGAATCTCCCTCACGGAACTTCATCCCAATAACACCGCTAGTTGATCGACCCATTGGGCGAAGTGATTCGTCATCTGCGGTAAATCGCAGCGACATTCCTTTAGTCGATACCAGAAGCAGTTCATCCTCGGTATTGATAAGTGATGCACTGACAACTTCATCGCCAGGTTTCAAGGAAATAGCGATAAGCCCACCGGTGCGAGGTGAATCAAACTCAACCAAAGGTGTCTTCTTGACGAGGCCACCTTTAGTTGCAAGAACCAAGAATGGGGAGATGGTGTAATCCTTAAGCGATAAAACCTCTGCGATTTTCTCATCGGGTTTAAAGGCCATGAGATTTGCAACATGCTGTCCGCGCGCATCGCGTCCGGCATCTGGTAGTTCGTGAACTTTGGAGCGATAAACGCGGCCCTGGTTAGTAAAGAACAATAACCAATCGTGAGTAGAAGCAACAAAGAAGTGATCAACTACATCATCTTCTTTAAGTGCAGCGCCTTTAACGCCACGACCACCACGTCGCTGAGAACGGTAGAGATCTGCCATGGTGCGCTTTGAATAACCGCCGCGCGTAATAGTCACAACTACATCTTGATCTGGAATTAAATCCTCGGCGCTGAAGTCACCTTCGCTCGCCACAATCTGAGTGCGTCGCTCATCGCCGTACTTTGTTACGAGTTCTACAAGCTCATTTTTGACTATTTCACGCTGTTTATCTTCACTTGCAAGGATCGCGTTGAGTTCGACGATGTCAGACATTAAACCGTCGTACTCGTCGTTAATTTTTTGTCGTTCAAGGGCTGCGATGCGTCGTAACTGCATATCCAAAATCGCGTTAGCTTGAATCTCATCGACATCAAGTAACTTCATTAAACCTGTGCGAGCCTCTTCGGGTGTAGTAGATGCACGAATTAATGCAATAACGGCATCAAGTGCATCTAACGCCTTTAAGTACCCTTGCAAAATATGTGCGCGGCGCTCTTTTTCAGCTAAACGGAACTTAGTACGGCGAACAATTACTTCTACTTGGTGTTCGATGTAGTAGCGAATGAATTCATCAAGACGCAAAGTGCGTGGAACGCCATCAACTAGGGCCAACATGTTGGCGCCGAAAGTATCTTGAAGTTGGGTGTGCTTATATAAGTTGTTAAGAATTACTTTAGGGATTGCGCTACTTTGTAGAACGACAACCAAGCGCTGACCTAAACGCTCGTTACCTTCATCGCGAACATCGGCGATTCCCTTAATCTTTCCATCTTTGACTAATTCGGCAATTTTGAGCGCTAAGTTGTCGGGGTTAACTTGGTATGGCAGTTCGCTAATAACAAGACAGGTTCGTTTGTTGATCTCTTCAACTTGAACCACTGCGCGCATCGTGATCGAACCGCGCCCAGTGCGATAGGCATCTTCAATTCCACCCCGACCAACAATGAGAGCTTTAGTTGGAAAATCTGGACCTTTGACGATTTTAAGTAGGTTATTAAGAAGCTCATCCTGTTTTAACTCAGGGTGCTCAAGGGTATAAACAACGGCCTCGCCGATTTCGCGAAGGTTATGCGGTGGAATATTTGTAGCCATACCCACGGCGATTCCAGCACTGCCATTAACCAATAGATTAGGAAAGCGCGATGGCAGAACCGTTGGCTCTTGTGAGCGACCGTCGTAGTTAGGGACAAAGTTGACGGTATCTTCATCGATATCGCGCATCATCTCCATCGCGATAGGCGATAAGCGCGCCTCGGTATAACGCATGGCGGCCGCTGGATCATTGCCAGGAGAGCCAAAGTTTCCATTGCCATCAATTAATAAATAACGCAAAGACCAGTGTTGAGCTAAGCGAACAACTGAGTCGTAAATAGCCGTATCACCGTGTGGGTGGTAATTACCCATGACGTCACCGACGATACGTGAAGATTTGTAGTAACCCTTATCGGGGCGATATCCCGCGTCGTACATCGCATAAAGAACGCGACGGTGCACTGGCTTTAAACCATCGCGCACATCGGGAAGTGCTCGACCGACAATGACGGACATGGCATAGTCAAGATACGAACGGGCCATCTCAACTTGAAGATCAACGGTCTCGATTTTATCGAAAGACTCTAAGTTCTTTGGATTCAACTCATCCATTAGATATCCAAGAATCTAACGTCTTTGGCGTTGCGTTGAATAAATGCGCGACGTTTTTCTACATCTTCACCCATTAGGACTGAAAATAGATCATCGGCCGCGGCGGCATCTTCTAGCATTACTTTAATAAGTACGCGGTGCTCTGGATCCATGGTTGTATCCCACAGCTCTTTAGCGGGCATCTCACCTAAACCTTTGAAGCGTTGGATTCCATCATCTTTCGGAAGGCGCTTGCCGTTATCCAAACCAATTTGAATCATTCCGTCACGTTCACGGTCGCTGAAAGCATATTCAACTGGGTCTTTTCCGCCCCACTTTAATTTATACAGTGGCGGTTGGGCGAAGTAAACAAAACCATTTTCAATAAGTGGGCGCATGAAACGGAAAAGCAAAGTTAAAAGAAGTGTGCGGATGTGTTGTCCGTCGACATCGGCATCGGCCATCAAAATAATTTTATGGTATCGAAGTTTTGCAATATCAAAATCATCGTGCACGCCAGTACCGAGCGCGGTTATTAGCGCTTGGACTTCATTGTTTTGTAGAACTCGATCGATGCGCGCTTTTTCAACGTTGAGAATCTTGCCGCGGATTGGCAACACTGCTTGGTTTCGTGAATCGCGTCCGCCTTTAGTTGAACCGCCAGCTGAATCACCTTCAACAATGTATAACTCGCACTTAGCGGGATCGGTCCATTGGCAATCAGCTAATTTTCCAGGCATTCCGCGGCCCTCAAGTAAACCTTTGCGGTTTCGGCTTAAATCACGGGCTTTACGCGCCGCAACTCGTGCGGCAGCGGCGTCAATGCTTTTACGAACAATATCTTTACCTTCACTTGGGTTCTGCTCAAACCATGTTGTTAACTCTTCGTTAACAACTTTCTGAGTAAATGTCTTTGCAATAGTATTTCCAAGTTTTGTTTTCGTTTGACCTTCAAACTGTGGGTCCACTAATTTAATAGAGACGATTGCAGTTAAGCCTTCACGAACATCGTCGCCGGTTAAGCGATCCTCTTTCTTTCTAATGAAACCCTGCTCTTCACCAAACTTATTTACTACTGAAGTAAGCGCGGTGCGAAAACCCTCTTCGTGGGCGCCACCCTCGTGTGTGTGAATCGTGTTTGCAAAAGTGTAAACCGACTCGCTAAAACCGGCGTTCCACTGCATAGATACTTCAAGGGCGATTTTATTCTTCTTATCCTCTGAGGCGAAAGAGATAATCGATTTATGGGTTTCGCCACGAGTTGAATTTAAGTGTTTAACAAAGTCTGAAATTCCGCCTTGGTATTGGTATCGAACAGTTAACTGTTCGCCTTTCTCATCGACATGACCTGCGCGCAGATCAGTAAGAGTAAGAATTAAACCTTTATTTAGGAAAGCCATTTCGCGAAAACGCGTCGATAGAACTTCGAAAGAAAAATCGGTTGTTTCAAAGATTTCCTTGGATGGCCAAAATCTAACTGTGGTGCCGGCGGCATTTGATGCTTCACCTTTTTTAACGGGCGCAGTTGGGACGCCGAGTTTGTAATCTTGATACCAAAAACTTCCATCGCGTTGAACGATTACAGATAAGTCTGTACTAAGCGCGTTTACAACCGAGATACCAACTCCGTGTAAACCGCCGGATACTGAATACCCACTGTCGCCAAACTTTCCGCCTGCGTGCAAAACCGTTAATACAACTTCAAGGGCCGGCTTTTTTTCAATGGGGTGAATATCTACTGGGATTCCGCGACCGTTATCGATTACTTCTACTCCGCCATCGGCCATCAAAGAGATATTAATTTCGCTGCAATATCCAGCCAGAGCTTCATCGACTGAGTTATCTACGACTTCGTAAACCAAGTGGTGGAGACCGCGCTCACCGGTTGATCCGATGTACATTCCAGGGCGCTTGCGGACGGCCTCTAAGCCTTCAAGGACGGTGATGGCGCTGGCGTTATACGAGTTCTCGGCCACCTTGCTCCTTCACACATCACTGCTCTAAAACCCTGTAAGGGGTTCTGGAGGGGAAATTCAGAATTGCACGGCTTTATCCTAGTGGGAAACGGTGAGAAGAAATACCCGATAAAAGCCCTGAGTGTGGGTATAGCCGAACGTTGGGCGGTTAGGTGAGGGTTCCTATTAGCCGTAGGTGTCCCTAGGGCCCCTAGCGTTGCGGATTGTCCGGATCCCCTTTTTCCAGGTTGGACCGGCTGGGCCGAAAAAGAGGAGCTTCTCAATCGTGGCTCCCGATGGGTCATTTTGAATCGTGGTGAGCAGTTGCGTTGAAACTAACGTTAATTGCGTAGCCCAAGCCGTCGATGAGGTTTGAATTGTTAACGTGCCATCTGAAATTGAAATAGGTGTTGCATGTTGTGCAATATCTGAACCAACTATTTGTGCCCATGTAATAAATAAATTTCCTTCAGCTAAACCGCTGTCCCACTCGCGCTCTGCAATTAAATTGCTAAGCACTCCACCAATTAATTCTGGGTCACCAGGCTGTCCGGTGCGTTGAGTTGGCGCGGGTTTATTTGCTTTTCTTATAACACCTGTTTTAAAAGTTTTAAAGAGATCTAAAGCCAAGTCACGTTTACTCATTAGCTCTTTGCCTTCTTGACGGTTCCAGCAGTCACATAAAATTTCTGTGTTAATAACTCTGCGGGTAAGTCACTTTCAACTGCCGCAGTAATGATGGTCTGCTCAGCAAGGTGTGTAGCTGACATTAATTGAATTCTGCGAGAAGTATCAAGTTCGGCAAAGACGTCATCCAAAATTAAAATTGGTTCTGCCCCTTCGCTCTTGAGTAAGTTGAAGGAGCCAATTCGAAGCGAAATAGCCATCGACCATGATTCACCATGACTGGCGTAACCCTTTGCTGGAAACTCACCAATTTGTAAATGTAAATCATCCCGGTGGGGTCCTATTAATGAAACCCCGCGTTCGATCTCTTGATAAGCCACTTCTTCCAACCGTCTGCTTAGCACTTCCGCATTATTGTCAACATTACTACTGACGTTTTCAGTGCTGCATTTATAGGCGATCGAAGCCGCTTTAACTTCATTTAAATTCGCATAGTTTTTTGCAACCCACGGGTTAAGCGCCTCGACAAGTGCTATCCGCTCAGCGGTTAGTTGTGCACCAAATTTAATCAATTGTTCGTTCCAGGGCAAAAGCGCGCTTGTCGATGCGCGCGTTTTCAAAAGCGCGTTGCGCTGTTTAACTACACGTTCATAATCTGCAATTACTCCCGCTAAACGAGGTGCGCGCGTTATTAGAAGTCGATCTAAGAAATCTCGGCGTATTCCAGGCTCCCCGCGAACTAAATCCAAGTCTTCGGGAGAGAAGTAAACAATTTGGCAAGCGCCTAAAATCTCGCGTTGACTACGCGTTGGATTTGAATTAATGCGCGCTCGGTTAGCTTTATTGGCGTTAATTTCTAAATCTATTTGTAAGATTCGATCATCTCTTTCAATTTCGGCACGAATGATTGCTTGTTGGGCGCCGAGTGTAATCAGAGGTGTGTTGCTTGAAACTCGGTGCGATGAAAGGAAAGAGAGATAAATTAACGCCTCAGCAATATTTGTTTTCCCAGAGCCATTGTCACCGATAAAGGTTGTGACACCAGGTTGTAGTTCTAACGCGAGTGTTGGGTAGGAGCGGAAGTTGGTTAACGCCAACTTATTTATACGCACGCGGTGAACTCTTTTATTAAGAGGCGTAACGCATCGGCATTAGCAAGTAGCGATAGTTCTCAATGAGTGCGCCATCTTTATCGCTTTTGCCCATGAGGATTGCCGGCTTATTAGGACCAGTGAATGAGATTTGAACGAATTTAGTTCCGACTGCAGTTAATCCATCGGCGAGAAAGGTTGGGTTGAAAGCGATTGATATTGCCTCACCAGTAAGAAGTATTTCAATCGCTTCAGTTGCTTGTGCCTCTTCGCCCGCACCGGCTTCAAGGGAGAGGGTGTTGTTATTAAAATCTAAACGTAGGGGTACGGTTTTATCGGTTACTAAAGCTACGCGTTTTACTGAATCTAGAAGTGTTGCAACTTCGATAAGGGCGGTGGTGGTTACTTCTTGCGGAAGCAAGTGTCGGTATGGGGGGAAAGTTCCATCTAACATCCGCGATGTCATTGTCTTTCCGTCGCTTGCAAATCCAGCCAAGCGATCATTGCTTGTTGTTGGAGCAAACGAGACAGAAACACTTTTGGTTCCGGTTAGGGATTTAGCGGCGTCGGCGATTGTGCGAGCGCGCAGTAACGCAGTTGTTGAAACATTTGGTGTTGTTGGATCCCACTGTATTTCGCGTACCGCCAAGCGATATCTATCGGTTGCAGCTAAAGTCACGGTCTCTTCATTTACTTCAATATGTACGCCGGTCAAGGTTGGTAGTGAATCATCGCGCCCGGCAGCGATTGCAACTTGCGCAACTGCGGTTGCAAAAACATCACTTGCTATAACCCCGGTTGTATCTGGAAGTTCTGGAAGGTTTGGGTACTCATCGACCGACAGGGTTGGCAAGGTAAATTTTGCACTGCCGCTTGTTACTAAAACTCTTGTTCCCTCTAAAGCAAAGGTGATTGGTTTATTTGGAAGAGATCTAGAGATCTCAGCTAGTAGGCGCCCGGGAACTAGAACTTTTCCGCTCTCTTTAATCTCTGCATGAAAGTGGGCTTTGCTGGCGGTCTCTAAATCTGAGGCGGATAGATACACCTGATCGCCGGTAGCGTCGATAACAATTCCGAGTAGCTCGGTTTTGATTGGGCGGGTTGAAAGACTTCTAGAAACCCAGTTAACCCCATCGGTTAAAGCGGACTGCTCAACAGTGAACTTCATGGTGTACCCCAATTCAGTGAAAGGTTCGTTTCACATCTAGATCTATGTATATAAAGGTAGTCGTAGTAACCAGCACGAATATATGTGGAGAGAGAGTAAAAACCCTGCTCAGAGCGGTGTTTTAGTATGGATAACCTGTGGAAAAAAGAGGAATAGGTGTGGATATTAACCGCCACCATAACCCGCTCCCATCTCACTAGACCTACCCCAAAGCACCTTACCCACACAAAAAAACTAAAACTCCCTCAGTTATCCACAACTTATCCCCAACTGGGGGCAACTAATGGCAAAAAGGGCATTTCGGTCTTTTTACCTCGCTTGCTGTTTTATTCTGTTGGTGAGTTCAGTGACCTGGTTGTAGATCGATCTGCGCTCAGCCATTAGTTGACGGATTTTACGATCGGCGTGCATGACCGTTGTATGGTCGCGCCCGCCGAATGTCTGGCCGATTTTAGGAAGTGAGAGTTCGGTTAACTCCCGGCATAAGTACATCGCTATTTGGCGGGCGTTAACTAAAACCCGAGAGCGCGAAGTTCCACATAAATCATCGATTGTGAGCGAGAAATACACGGCGGTCTGGGCCATGATCGTGGCGCCTGTAATTTCAGGGGTTCCCTCGCTTGGGATTAAATCCTTCAAAACAATCTCAGCTAAAGACAGGTCAACGTTTTGACGGTTTAAAGAGGCGAAGGCTGTTACCCGAATTAGCGCACCCTCTAACTCACGAATATTCGAAGAGATTTTACTAGCGATGTATTCCAAAACATCATCAGGGGCATTTAATTTATCTTGCGCCGCTTTTTTACGCAGGATTGCGATACGGGTTTCAAGTTCTGGTGGCTGGATGTCAGTAATTAGCCCCCACTCGAAACGGCTACGCAAACGATCTTCCAAAGTTGTTAGTTGTTTCGGCGGGCGATCACTCGAAATAACTATTTGTTTATTAGCGTTGTATAAAGTGTTGAACGTATGGAAGAACTCTTCCTGAGTTCGCTCTTTGTTTTCTAAGAATTGAATATCATCAACAATCAAGACATCTAAATCGCGATAACGACGCTGGAAAGCCGAAGCTTTATCATCGCGGATTGAGTTAATAAAGTCATTTGTGAACTCCTCAGAGGAAACATAACGCACGCGCACGTTGCCATATAACTCTTTGGCATAGGCGCCAATAGCGTGCAGGAGATGCGTTTTACCTAACCCTGAGTCGCCGTAAATAAATAACGGGTTGTAAGCTTTTGCTGGCGCTTCAGCGACTGCAACAGCGGCGGCATGAGCGAAGCGGTTAGAGGATCCAACAACAAATTTTTCAAATGTGTACCGCGGATTTAATTGCGACAACTCACCGCTGGATACATTTTGCGCTGGTCCATCATCTCGACCGGTTCCAACTTTTGGCACAACGAAATCAATTTCAATTTCTGGGACAGGAGCACTTGCCGTCTCTAAAGTTTCATCAACCGTTACCGCAATATTTGTTTTTTCGCCGAGCTCGCGCGTCAGAACATCACTAACAGCGCTACGTAAACGACTCTCTAAAACATCTTTTGCAAAAAGGTTAGGGGTTGCAATTAATAAAGTGGTTTGGTCGCTGTTATGGAGTAGGCCAAGAGGTTTTGAAATTTGAAGAAATGCCCGGTGCTGCGGGGCATCTTGAGCAACCTCATCAATAACCCGACCCCAGAGTGCACTCAGTTCGATCTCTTTGACGTCCATACGGCACCTCTCTGATATCCACAGGGTTATCCACAACCTGTGGTCTAAACCTCAGGTTGAGCCCTTCAAAACCCTCCAAAACAGGAAAACCTGTGGAGGGAGTCGAAAACTAGAGCGAATCCGTGAAAAAAGCAACTAGTTATCCACAGTCCTTTAAGGCCTATTCGGCTAGAACTCCAGTTTGACCCGCTTATCCCCAGACCTCTACCGTTACACCCTCACTTCCCCCGTATTTCTAACCGCATAGATTTCCATATTTTTAGGAGCTCCACATGACAAAACGTACCTTCCAACCTAACACTCGTCGTCGCGCCAAGAAGCACGGCTTCCGTGCGCGCATGGCAACTCGCGCAGGTCGTGCGGTTCTTGCCGCTCGCCGCGTAAAAGGTCGCGCTCGACTTTCGGCATAAAGACTCATAAAGCAGACACTTGTGCTTGCTAAAAGTGCACGCCTTACTGAGAGCGGGGATTTTGCCCGTGCAACAAAAACCGGGCTCCGATTTTCCTCAACCAATTTTGTTGGCTACCTCTATATCGATGCCACATCGGTTGAACCCGCGCGAGCTGGATTAATTATTAGCAAATCTGTCGGAGGCTCTGTCATGCGCCACCGCTTAGCTCGAAAAATTCGGCATTGTCTTCGTGATCACTACGCACTACTTCCTACCGGAAGCTTATTAGTTATCCGAGGTTTGAATAAATCAGCGACGGCCGATTGCCAAAAAGAAATTAGTGAGATTGTCAATTACTTGGTAAGAAAAACCAATGAGCGGATGAGCAAAAAGTGAGAACACTAATCACCCAACCAATTAAGTTTTATCAGAAATGGATCTCGCCGATGTTTGGGCCGAGGTGCAAGTACTACCCATCGTGTTCAAGTTACGCAGTATCTGCGATTGAAACATATGGATTCAAAGGAGTTGCAATGAGCGCCTGGCGTTTAGTGCGGTGTAATCCATGGTCTCATGGTGGCGTTGACTATGCAGTTAAAGAAAAGGCTGGAGTTTAATCGATGAGCACCATACTAAAACCCTTATATATCGCTGTTTCTTGGGTGATTGTGACCATCCATAATCTTCTATCACCAATTTTTGGTAAAGACAGTGGCGTCTCATGGTCACTTGCAATCGTAGGACTCGTTATTTTAATTCGAATTATTTTAATCCCGCTTTTTGTTAAGCAGATTAAGAGTCAGCGTGCTTTAACCGCCCTTCAACCACATATGAAGGAGATTCAAAAGAAGTACAAAGATGATCGCCAAAAACAATCTGAAGAGATGATGAAGCTTTACAAAGAGCACAAAACAAATCCTTTAGCTTCATGTTTCCCAATTTTGGCTCAAGCGCCGATCTTTTTCTCACTCTTTACGGTACTTAATGGAATCGGCAAGAATCCTCCAGTAAAACACGGAGTGTTAACCCAAGCCGATGTTGTTAGCGCAGCTCACGCAAAATTCTTTGGTGCGCCAATTTCGGATACTTTCCTTGGAACAAATATCACAACGGTAAAAATTGTTACCGTTGTTTTAATTGCTTTCATGTCTCTGACAACTTTCACCACTCAACGTCAGTTGATGTTGAAGGGCATGCCAAAAATGGATTCAAGCAACAATATGATGTTGCAACAACAAAAAATTATGTTGTACGCATTCCCAGTAATTTTTGCGATTTCAGGAGTTAACTTTCCAATTGGAGTTTTAATTTACTGGTCAACAACAAACCTTTGGACATGGGGACAACAGTTTTATGTTATTAAGCGAAACCCAACACCGGGCTCTCCGGCCTTTGAGGAGCTTCAACATAAGAAGGCGAAAAAGAGCGGGGTCATAGAGAGCCCGGAAATAGAATCCACTGAGCCAGTTGAGGATCTCAAAGGCCAGAGAAAACAACCAAAAAAGAAGAAGAAGAATAAGTAAATATCACCCAAATTAGGACAAATCACGACAAAAACTATTAATTTACTACAAACCCGACAGGGAGAGCGATAATGGCAAAGGCAAAAGTAGAGACCGCAGAAGAAGTGGTTGTAGAGAGCGTTGAAACGACAGAATCAGTTGAGGGCGCAGAGAGCAAGCCGGTTAAAGGTGTAGCTCGCCTGGAGGAAGAGGGCGATATCGCCGCTGACTACTTGGAGGCACTCCTTGATATCGCAGATCTTGATGGCGATATCGATATTGACGTTGAAAATGATCGCGCCGCCCTGGCCATCGTTGGCGGAAAGCTCCGTCACTTAGTTGGCAGCAACGGCGAGGTTTTAGATGCCCTTCAAGAGCTCACTCGCTTAGCGGTACAAACATCTACTGGAGATCGCTCCCGTCTGATGCTCGACATCGACAACTTCCGTGGCAATAAGCGGACAGAGCTCAAGAAGCTAGCTAACGAGATGGCCGAAGAGGCCAAATCGACCGGCAAATCGATCAAATTAGCGCCAATGAACGCCTTTGAGCGCAAAATCATCCACGACACTATCCAGGAGCTTGGTTTAACGAGCGAGTCCGACGGAGAAGACCCAAACCGTTACGTCGTCATCTACAGCTCATAAGTGGATGTTTCACGTGAAACTCTGATTGAACGGTATTTTCCAGATACCGCTCGGATTAAGGCCTACGCCGATTTTTTAGCGGGGCCGGGAATAGAACGAGGGCTCATTGGGCCTCGCGAGGCCGATCGTATCTGGGAGCGCCATATCTTTAACTGCCTGCCTGTAACAACCCTGCTCAAAGAGGGCTCTATCGTCTTCGATGTTGGCTCCGGAGCGGGGCTACCTGGAGTTGTTATCGCCCTTGCCCGCCCAGATCTACACGTGGTTTTGATTGAGCCACTGGAGCGACGAGTTGAGTTTTTAAGAGAGGCCGTTGTTGGCCTTGATATTGAGGTCATTAGGGGACAGGCTCAAGATGTTCGGGCCACAGCTCACTATGTAACGGCGAGGGCGGTCGCGCCACTGGAGAAACTCAAGAAAATAACCTGGCACCTATTAAAAACCGGCGGCTCACTTATGGCTATTAAAGGTAAATCGGCCGAGGAAGAGATGAAGAGCGTGCCTAAATCCATCCTTCACGAGGTAAATCTTGAGGGTATTGAGCTTGGACGCATAGTTGAAGTACGCAAAGGTGCTTAACTAAGCACGTGGATGATTCACGTGAAACCAAGGCTGTAGTCGGTACCCGCCGCCTAAAAGAGGCGATGGATAAACCCTCAAGCCTGCGCATTATCACCGTTGCCAATCAAAAAGGCGGGGTTGGAAAGACCACAACCACCGTTAATGTGGCAGCGGCCCTCTCAATGGGCGGATTACGGGTTTTAGTTATTGACCTAGATCCCCAAGGAAATGCCTCGACCGCCTTTGGGGTTGAGCACCTTGAAAACCCTGGAATCTATGAGGTTCTTATGGGCGATTCAACAATGGCCGAGTGCGTGCAAAAAGTTAAAGGTTTCCCATCCCTTGAATGCATTTCATCAAATACATCCCTTGCCCAAGCTGAAATTGAATTAGTTCCCATGGTCGCCCGCGAGATGCGGTTAAAAGAGGCGATAGAAGAGTTTGTTGCAACTCGAACACAAAACGGAGAGGCGCCAGACTACATTTTTATCGACTGTCCTCCCAGCTTAGGTTTGTTAACGATTAATGCGTTAACTGCGGCCAAAGAGATGTTAATTCCAATTCAATGCGAGTACTACGCCCTCGAAGGTTTATCGCAACTACTAAAGACTTTTGACTTAGTAAAGAAGCGATTGAACGCTCAACTAAAACTTTCAACTTTTGTATTAACGATGTTTGATGGACGAACGAGATTAGCAAACGATGTTGCCGATGAAATTCGGAAGCATTATCCAAACGAGTTAATCGATATTCCAATTCCACGGGCAGTGCGAGTATCAGAGGCACCAGGATTCAAGCAGACTGTGATGACATATGACGCAGCCTCACCCGGTGCAATTGCATACATGGCGGTAGCGCGCGAGTTGGCAACTCGCGCAAAAGCATTTGATTCCAATGTTGTTTCAATAAATTACAAACGCGAAGGTGAGATTGCATAATGGCACGCCGTGGTGGATTAGGTACAAACCTTGATGCATTAATTCCGACATCGTTAACCGTTGCTGGACAGGAAGTTGCAACCCAAGATGAAGTTGATATTAATTTAATTTTACCTAATCCCCGCCAACCCCGAAAACATTTTAATCAAGAAGCACTTGATGAACTAGTCGCTTCGATTAAAGAGATAGGAATTTTGCAACCTCCAGTTGTTCGCCAAACAACTAATGGAAAATTTGAATTAATAATGGGAGAGCGCCGATATCGTGCCGCGAAAATCGCCGGATTAAAAACAATTCCAGTCATCATTCGCCAAACGCCTGACAATGAATTACTGCGCGAAGCTTTAATTGAAAATATTCACCGTAGCGAATTAAATGCGCTGGAAGAGGCCGCTGCCTACTCACAACTTCTCAATGACTTTGCATGTACTCATGAAGAGCTTGCACAAAAACTTGGGCGCTCTAGACCGCTTATTTCAAACACAATTCGTTTAATGAACCTTCCAACCTCCGTACAGAGCAAAGTCGCCTCAGGTGCAATTAGCGCCGGCCATGCGCGTGCTTTACTAGGTTTGAGCGACACACATGCGATCGAAAGCCTTGCTAAGCGAATTGTTGACGAGGGCTTAAGTGTTCGCGCAATTGAAGAGATCATTTCAAGCAACGCACCTAAATCCAAGAAAAAGAAAGTTAAAACAGTTACTTCAAGCATCGTTGAATTTAATGAAATTGCCGAACGAATTGGTGATGCGTTAGATACCAGAGTGACCATTCAAGGCAGTGTTAAAAAAGGAACGATTGTTGTTGAGTTTGCTGGAGCAGAGGATTTAAAGAGGATTACACAAGCGATTGCAGATTAAGAAATCTGGTTGCTCCCACGTCGTGACATTTCAGTTTTTATAACCCCACCCAAAGCTTTAACACCATCACGGATGCGCTCTGGAGTTGGGTAGCAGTACGACAGGCGAAGTGACCAAGAACCAAAACCATCGGAGTAAAAGGCCGTACCCGGGACGTAGGCAACTTTGGCAACAATCGCCTTTGGCATTAATGCAGTGGTATCAATTTCTGGTGGCAAAGTAACCCACACATAAAAACCCCCACCAGGTTTTGTCCACTTGGCAACGGCGGGGAAATACTCATCAAGGGATTCCAGCATCGCATCACGACGCACTTTATATAAATCACAAAAAGAGGCGATCTGATCGCGCCAAGGCTGATCAGCTAAATAACTAGAGATTGCTAACTGCGCAAAATTAGAGGGACACAAAATAGAGGATTCGCTAGCGATTACTAACTTCTCTTTCAGCGATGGTGGAACTAGCGCCCAACCCACACGAAGACCGGGAGCGATTGTCTTCGAAAAAGTTCCAAGATAGATAACATTCTCTGAATCCTCGGCCCGCATAGCGTTAGGTGAGGGCTTATCAAAACCAAGAAGTCCATATGGGTTATCTTCAACCACAAAAATTCCAGCTTCGCGGCAGATGGTTAAAATCTCTGTGCGCCGTTCAGCGGTCAATAAAACACCTGAAGGGTTTTGGTAGTTCGGAATCATGTACAAAAACTTTATTTTGCGACCTGCTGCACGCACACTGATAATTGCATCGCGCAAGCCTTGTGGAACTAAACCAGAGTCGTCGGTCTCAACATGGATAACCGAGGCCTCGTATTGGTGGAAAGTACCGAGGGCGCCGACATAGGAAGGTGCCTCCGCCAACACAACATCACCTGGATCGATAAAAATACGGGAGATCAAATCAAGGGCCTGTTGGGAGCCAGTTGTAACCAAAACATCGTCAGGGTTGGCGCGGATTCCTTCCAGCGCCATAACTTCACAAATCTGTTCACGTAGTTTGGGATGACCTTGGCCACTGCCGTACTGCAACGCTTCGGCTCCATTGCTTAGAACTAATTTTGACATGACATCGGCCATCATGGGCATAGGAAAATCTGAAAGATTTGGCATCCCACCAGCCAAAGAGACAATCTCAGGCCTAGATGCAACGGCAAATAGTGAACGAATCTCACTTGGCTTCATGTGAGCAGCCCGACTTGCAAATCGCTCCTCCAAATTCTGGGGAGCGCCAGTTGCAAAACGATTCACAATTTCAGACATGGCCTCAGTCTGCCATAGAGCGAGCTGGCCCCGAACAGTATTTAGCGGCGGATACCGGCACTGCGTAAATCAGAGATACGTAGAGTTCCAGTCTTCGCATCATCTTCAGCGGCTAAATAAAGCCGTTGAATAGCGATAACTAGCGCCTCTGCAATCGCATCACGGAAATCGGGACGAGAAATCCGCTCAATATCACCGGGGCTACTTGAGTAGCCGAGGTCAATCTGCACTGCCGGGGCTCGCGTTAGGCGCAATAAGTCCCATGTTTTTGCATGCGTCCGACAGTTAACCAAATCCGTCCTTGCGCAAATTTCGCGTTGAACTAAAGATGCAAAACGCTCACCAACAATTGAGTGAACTCCATGTGCATCACTGCCGTAAAAATAAGTTGCAGTGCCACGGGCATGCTCATTTATATATTGATCAAGGTGTAGCGAAATCATTAAATCGGCATTGCTTTGATTTGTAAATGCAATGCGCTCAGTCTCTGTCGGATTATTTGAAGCTCCACGAGTTAAAAATACCGATGCACCAAGTGCAAGTAATCGGCCCTCAGTTCGTAGTGCAACATCGTAGACAAGGGCGTCGTCACCATCTGGATTTAAAACAATTACTTTATTGGCAAGTGCAGGCCCACGATTTCGCCGTGTTGCACTCTCTCGCATTGCCAAAGGAGCACCACCAGATACAACTCGAGTTAAGCGAAGTAAAGAGATAATGGTTGCGGGGCCACACTTACCATCAACGTTTATACCAACAGATTTTTGAAACTCTTTAACGGCCGTTTCGGTGCGCGCTCCATAAATTCCATCGACTCGCCCGCAATCAAATCCCATTTCAGTTAAGCGAGATTGAAGCGCAGCGACATCATCACCTCGCATTAACGGCGATGATTGTAGATTTAAAGAGCGATCACCCAGTTTCCATCGAGCCTCTTCAAGGGCCCGAGCGGTAACGGCATCAATAACACCAGTAACACTTAACCCACGGCTCTGTTGAAATGAGCGTATCTGCGAATCATTTAGCTCAGGCATAGGTTTTTGCCTAATTATGCAATAAAGGTTTCAAGCTCTTTTAACATTGCTGGCTTTGGACGGGCACCAACAATTGTTTTGACAACTTCGCCATTAACAAACACATACATCGCCGGAATAGATGTAATGCCGTATTTAATTGCAATTGCCGATTCATTATCCGTATTTAGTTTTACAATTTTCAATTTAGCGCCATGCTCATTTGAAATATCTTCAAGAATTGGTCCAACTGCTCGGCAAGGTCCGCACCATTCAGCCCAGAAATCAACGAGAACGGGGGTACTGCTTTTTAAAACCTCAGCATCAAAAGTCGCTGTTGTGACATTAGGCAAAGCCATGTGAAATCTCCAGATTCGTGTATGTAATGAATAAAGTTTAGTGGTGAGAGAGAAATTTCTCAGCATCAAGGGCCGCTTGGCAACCCGAGCCTGCCGCCGTAATCGCTTGGCGGTAGGTGTGGTCTACAAGGTCGCCGCACGCAAAAACTCCTGGGATATTTGTTCGTGTTGATTGGCCTTCAACCTCAACGTAACCCTCGCCATCAAGTGTGATTTGCGTAGTGATGAGCTCGCTGCGCGGGATATGGCCGATGGCGACAAAGAGGCCAGTAAGTGCGAGTTCACTCTCACTGCCATCTACCGTGTTGCGCAGTTTTAGCCCTGAAACCTTAGTGTCGCCGAGTACATCGATAACCTCTGTATTCCAAAGGAGTTCAATTTTAGGATTTGCTGCAGCGCGATCGGCCATAATTTTTGATGCGCGCAAAGAATCACGACGGTGAATCAAAATTACTTTGCTAGCAAATTTAGTTAAGAAGGTAGCCTCTTCAACGGCTGAGTCTCCCCCACCAACGACTGCAATAACTTGGTCGCGGAAAAAGAAACCATCGCATGTTGCACACCACGAAACACCGTGGCCAGATAATCGTTTTTCATTTACTAAACCGATTTCACGGTAGGCCGATCCCATAGCAAGAATAACTGCCTTTGTTTTAATGGTATTTCCTGAGCCATCAACTAAAGTTTTTATATCTCCAACTAAATCCATCTCAACAATGTCATCTGTAACCAACTCCGTACCAAAGCGTTTAGCTTGCTTACGCATATTGTCCATCAGTTCGGGACCCATCACGCCATCAACAAACCCTGGAAAGTTTTCAACCTCTGTTGTGTTCATAAGTGCACCACCAGCAGTAACAGAGCCCTCATAAATGACGGGGTTTAATTGCGCGCGCGATGCATAAATTGCCGCTGTATATCCAGCTGGTCCTGAACCGACAATGACTAGATCTCTAACTTCGCTCATATATACCCCTTAGATTTTTCTAACACAGCTATTTTATTCTGCTTCTGGCTCACGTCTAACCAATGATTTACGTAAATGAAGGATCATTGAGATTTCCTCGACCCCGGCCGCCTTGCTAGCGACTAAGTAACCCAGGAACGCCAAAAGCATTACAACCAGAAGCTCTCCTGCTCGAGCGGCATGAGATAGTCGTACCCCAACCCATGAAATGTATTGAGTAAGACCAAACAAAGGTGCCATTACACCTACTGCGGTTCCAACTAAACGAAGGTGCTGTCCAAGAAAATCCCTAATTGCAAGCGATCCAGTATGCCTTTTGAGCAATAAAAGCGTGATTGGTAAGCCCAGGATGTAGCTAATGGAGAAGGCGGCTCCAAGGCCGATTGTGACCCATTGATTCTTAAGTACATGAAGGAATAAATATGAAAGACCGACCGAAATAATATTTATTAGCAAAATGGAAATCACCTGGGTCCGAGTGTCTTCAAAGGCATTAAAGCCACGAATAAGAATCAGATTTATCGAGAAGGCAACAAGCCCCATACTCATCGCAGCTAAAACAAAGCCGATATATCGGGAATCTTCGGCAGAAATCCCAACAAAAATAACCTGAGTAATGAGCGGGCCAAAGAATAAAAAGGCAACTCCGCTAGGGATGGTTATAACTCCAACTAATTTGATTGCCCGAATTAATTGCAGCCGAACCTCTTCCCTATTTTTAGCAAGTGCCTGTCTGGAGATGTGCGGCAAAATTGCGGTAATTATTGAGATTGTGACGATTGAATACGGCAGCAACATTACGTAGTAAGCGTATGTATAAGGCGTGTACCCAACACCTCGAGTGATGCCCTCTTTAGCACTTCGTACTGCGGCACTCGTTGCGACGTTCACGGTTACTAAGTAGCCAAGTTGTGCAATTAAAACATAGAGCAAAGTCCAACCCGCTAAACCAAAAGATTTTCCTAACCCCGCTAATCCCCACTGCGGTCGTAACTTAACGCCAAGACGTTTAATGACTGGTAACAGCACAAGGGCTTGAACAACAACACTTATAGATGTACCCCAGCCGAGAATTTGTACTTGAGACGACGTGATCGTATCGATGGATACTTTCTGCGAGAAAACAAGAAATCCTCCAAAGAGCGCGATACCTACAATGTTATTTGCAATCGGTGCCCACATGAGCGGGCCAAATGAACCTCGAGCATTGGCGACTTGGCCAAGCATTGTGAATAATCCTAGAAAAAAGATTTGCGGTAAGCAGTAGCGTGTAAATGCGATAGCAATCTCTTTTTCAGCCTCGAACCCTGGGGTAAAGAACTCAGGTGCGTATAAGCGAACAAGCGCAGGTGCGAAATACATGCCGACTATTACGAGGACCAACAAAATAATAGAGATTGTTGTGATTAGGCGTGAAGCAAAACCGTCACCACCATCTTCGTGATCAAAGGAGCGAACTAATTGCGGAATAAATATTGCCGTTAGAGCGCCGCCAACGAGTAAGTTATACAAAATATTAGGCATTGTGTTAGCAACGTTGTAAGTATCGGCTAAAAGTGCGGTTCCAAGAACGGCAACAATTAGAATTCCACGGATAAATCCAGTGATCCGCGAAATAATAGTTCCAAGAGCCATGATCCCTGAGGCCCGAAAGAGTTCATTAGATTTCACTATGACGCCCCTTTCGCACTCGGCGGACACTTTGAGTAATCGCTGCCAATAAGAGAAGTATTGCTGCTCCAGTCGTAAACCATGTAAGTCTTGGGTCGATTACCGTCGCATTTAACGCCAATACCGCTGGCGGAACTACGGGATTGTCACCGGCGTCAGTTAATTGAGCAAAAACGGTGGTTTGACCAGGCGCGATTACAAAAGTGTTTAACTCCAACTGAGTCTTTGAGTTGGGGGGAAGTTTCACATTAGTAAAACTGTCAACAATGATGCGCGCATTCGTTGCCTCCATTGAGACATTGACGGTAACCCTGACTGGAAAGTCATTGATTACAGTTACTGGAAGCGCCGCTTTTTGTGTTGTAATTTGATACTTGCCGGGATTGACTCGAAGCTTATGGAGCTGTGCATCTACTGCCGCACGTGCGTTAATTACAAAACTTTCCCGGTTCTCGGTATCCAGATCAGGAGACAACAATCGCGCTAATCTCAGCCTTAACTGGGTCACATCCGGAAGAGCTATAACTCTTGCCAAATTCGTTATATCTATTCGGTCATCCCCATAATCCCTGCGTAGATTTTGGCTCAATTTAGTTTTACCAACACTCCAACTTATATTTGGTTCACTTCGGACAACGCGGCCAAGCACCTTTTCAAGTGCAGTTTTTCCAGAGGCAAAGTATAAATTTAATTCACTGGGGGCCATGTTTTTTGTTAATTTCACATCAGGATTCCCGTACGCCAACGCGATGACATCGTTACTAGCACTTATTTTCTTCAATTGCGTAAGCCAAGAAATAGCAATTTCTTTTCCAATAGGTAAAGCATCATTTGCAAGTTTGTAATCACCGGTCATAGCTATTACTTCATCAATAAGCGCTGGGTCAATTACCCAGATATTTGAACTATTCTCGCGAATAAAAACTAATTGACCTAATCTTCCCGAAGGCGTTAACTCTTGGGCTAAATCATCATTTCTAAACTCACCTGTAAAGTTTTGGTGCAATGCGCCCGTAATGCGAATAATTATCGGAGCTGCCGATGAGCTGACCGTAAGCGTAGAGAGAAAGAAAAAAACAAGAGCAGTGCTGATAAGTTTTTTCATATTTTTAACTCACCACTACGGGCAATTAATTTTTTCTCATCCGGGTATGCCAAGTGTTCGACAATTTCATTAAGCGGGAACCAAGAGACTTCATCCACTTCACTGACCTGGGCCATTAATTCACCACTGACTTCAGAGAAGAGATAGTGATGGACAGTCTTATGAATACGTTTGCCGCCTGCCATAAACCAAAAATCGATAACACCTAAAGGTCGGGCAATAGCCGATGTAATTCCAGTTTCTTCCGCGACCTCTCGGATTGCAGCCTGTTCAGGAGTTTCACCCGCCTCGATGTGGCCCTTTGGCAGCGACCACAAAATTCGTGTTCCGCTGGCATCTTTATGATCGATACGACCAATAAGCAGGCCTTGGGTGCCACTTACATCAATGACCAAACCACCTGCACTCACTTCATCAACTCGTTTGGAGTAAACGCGCTTACCCGCAGGCGCCTTTGGCTTATTGGCCGGTTGTGGAGATTGTGTTTGGGGGCCGCGGTTGGCGGGGCGCTTGCGCTTCCGCTTCTTCTTAATGCCTTCGCTGCCCGCACCAGGTGCAGGGATCATGGAGCAAGGGTACTGCCCTAACCTTACTTATTGTGAATAGTGCATTGGGCGCCGCTGGCGAAATGGCAATTAACTCCCTCATCGAGCGAGCCCCTTTGGCGAGCTCGTTAGCGCATGCTTTTAAAGAGAAGGGCTTCACCCTCGCCCTGGTTGGCGGCCCAGTGCGCGATGCGATTCTAGGGCGACTTGGAAATGATTTAGATTTCACGACGAATGCACTTCCGCAGGATTCGAAAAAGATTCTGCAATCGTGGGCTGAAAATATTTGGGAAACTGGAATTGCTTTTGGCACAGTTGCTGGAAAACGTGGAGACACCACTGTTGAAGTAACCACATATCGCAGCGAAGAGTATGAAACCGATTCTCGTAAACCAGAAGTTGTTTATGGCAAAGATATCGCCGGCGACTTATCACGACGTGACTTCACCGTAAACTCAATGGCGTTGGAGTTAACTGGAGACAAACCAGAGTTTATTGATCCATTTAATGGTCTTGCCGACTTAACAAAGAAGATACTGCGAACACCAGGACTTCCAAATGATTCATTCAATGATGACCCGCTTCGCATGATGCGAGCTGCGCGTTTTGCCAGCCAACTAGATTTCGAAATTGCACCAGAGGTTCTTATTTCAATGAAGGAGTTAGCTAACCGGATTTCAATTGTTTCTGCAGAGCGCGTGCGCGATGAGTTCTCCAAAATTCTTATGTCGCCAAATCCTCGTATCGGAATAACTATTCTCGTTGACACCGGCATCGCTGAGATTGTGATTCCAGAGATTCCGAAACTGCGGTTAGAAATCGATGAACATCATCACCATAAAGATGTGTACGAACACTCCATCACAGTTTTAGAACAAGCGATTATGCAAGAAGATCGCTTAGGTGGACCGAATTTAGTTATTAGACTGGCCGCACTTTTGCACGATATTGGTAAACCAAAAACACGCAGTTTTATCGATGGCGGGGGCGTCTCTTTTCATCACCACGAAGTTGTAGGTGCGCGTTTAGTTAAAAAACGTCTGCAAGAACTGCGCTTTGATAGTCACACTGTTGAGGCAGTCGAGACGCTTACATCCCTTCACCTTCGTTTTCACGGATATGGCGATGGCGAGTGGAGCGATTCTGCTGTGCGCAGATATGTTCGCGATGCGGGCGACCTGCTTATTCATTTGCATGTACTCACACGTGCCGACTGCACAACGCGCAATAGAGCTAAAGCAACAAGACTTTCGGGCGTTTATGACTCCCTTGAGGCACGCATCGACGTGCTGATGGAACAGGAAGAGCTCTCTAAAATTCGTCCAGATTTAGATGGCGCTCAAGTGATGGAGCTTCTCAATTTAAAGCCATCACGTGAAGTTGGAGCGGCAATGGATTTCCTAATGGAACTGCGTTTAGATCAAGGACCAATCGGGCAAGAGAGAGCTACAGTCGAACTACTTAATTGGTGGAAAGACAGATCGCCGAAGTAGGCGCATCACTGTAAGCACATACACACCACTCACGCACAACGGAAGAAGTACAGATATTCCTGATTTAGGCAATATAAGCGCGGCGGTTAGTCCGCCTGAAACAATCGCAATATTTACAAACACATCATAAACGGCGAAGACGCGACCACGGAAGTAGTCATCAATCTTGGATTGAACTAATGCATCATTAGTAACTTTTAAGCTTTGTCCAAAAAATGAAACCAAGAAAGCCGTAATTATTAAAGTCATCTGACTTTGGGCGCTAGCTAATACAAGACAAGACGCACCACTCATAAAGAGCGAAAATCTAATCCAGCGATGTCGACCTATTTTACTTACCCCGTACGGTGCAAGAAAAGCTCCAAGAAAAACGCCGACTCCTGCAAAAGAAAGCGCGAAACCGAAACCCCTTAAACCATTCTCAGGCAAAGCTGGATCATTGAAAGTGTTTCTCTCCAGCAAGAGTCCAGTGAGAGTAAGTGCCGTCAAGCCCCCACGGTGCACGGCGGTTGCCAGAATTCCTCGGGCAGCATCAGAGTGATCCGCGAGAAAAGTAAAACCTTCGCGCATATCTCTTAGACCTTGAGAAAAACTTGTAGTCTCTAATTTATGCTTTAACGGTCCTATTTCGTATCTATATAGGCGCGTGCTCAACATCGCTGCGCATAGATAACCAACGCTTGCAATTAAAATTAGTAGCGCATCTGCGTGGTTAGCAATTGCAAGTGAATTTACAAGCGCCCGGATTCCAACGCCAATGCCGCCACCAACAACGACTAGAACTGAACCACCAGTTACGGCCATGGCATTTGCTGTAATAAGTGATTCAGCATCGGTTAGCAGTGGAAGCCCTGCAGAAAGCGCGGCGAGAATCAAGCGGTTTATTCCAAAGGCAATTAAAACAACAAAGGTGAGCTCAATACCTGTCGTCCCACTAAAGATAAGAAGTGCGACAATTAAAAGGTTCATTGCGCGAAATAAATTCGCGAATAACAACACTCGTTGTCTAGAGACTCGGTCTAAAACTGTTCCGACGAAAGGGCCAACGGCTGAATAAGGAAGCAAGACGACTGCAAAACCCAATGCGGCGTTTAATGCATTTGCTTGGCGATCCGGGGAAAAGAGAACAAATGATGCAAGGGCGCTTTGGAAAATCCCGTCTGTCGCCTGGCCGGACCAGCGGATAGCCAGTAGACGAGAAAACCGAGGGTGTTTAAGTAGCTCAACAAAACCCATAAGAATGAGCGTAGTCGCAGAAGTTGGTTTATTCTTAGCAACTATGAAGTCGCAACGTTCTTATATTGATTATTCACTCGATAAGCGAGCCACTCTTGTGGCCCTCTTTCGTGGAACTGTTGATGCGTGCGATGCCGACCCATATTTAGTTCGCGCGGCAAAATGGCATGGTGAAAAAACCGTTCGAAACTGCCCAGTTTGCAAGAAAAACTCATTAGTAGAACTGCGCTACACCTTTGGCGAGCAACTCGGCCAATACTCAGGTCGCATTAAGTCCCCTAAGGAGCTTGCGGAAATGGAGAGCGAGTTCGGTGAATTTCGCGTCTACATCGTCGAAGTTTGCCGAGATTGTTTATGGAACCACTTATGTGCCTCATTTGTCTTGGGCGACGGTCACGAGCGCAAGGCGCCCCGAAAAGTACGTACCTTAGAGGACGAGGATTACGCAGCACGGTAGCCTTAACTAATGCTCCGCAAATTCTTAGTTAGGACCGCAATCTTCCTCGGTGGTATTGGATTTATTGCCACCACTGTCCTTCTTGCGCTTGCTTACTTCACGGTCAACATTCCCGATGCAAACGCCTACGTAAATAGTCAGGCGACGATTATTCAATATTCGAATGGCACTGAAATTGGTCGAATTGGAACTCAGAATCGTCAGATAATTCCATTGGCAAAGATTCCGCTCAAAGTTCGACATGCAGTTCTAGCCGCAGAGGATCGTGGCTTCTACTCCAACCGCGCATTTAGCGTTACGGGAATTGCGCGCGCGCTTTTAAATAACTTAAAAGGCGGAGCCCTGCAAGGTGGATCAACAATTACACAACAATATGCAAAGACGGCATTTCTAACACCTAGCCGCACGATTCAGCGCAAAATTAAAGAGCTCGTTATTTCAGTGAAATTAGAGAACCAATTATCCAAAGATCAAATACTGGAAAACTATTTAAATACTATTTACTTTGGTCGCGGCTCATACGGCGTTATGACTGCAGCCCAGCAGTATTTCAATCGCAATGTGGACCAACTTACAAATGCCCAAGCTGCGGTAATTGCTTCGATTTTACGGGCCCCTGGTTTTTATGATCCGGCAATAAGTAAAGATAATGAGGTTCGCTTGAAGGCCCGATTTGAATATGTTAAGAAGGGCATGCTTGATGCTGGATGGTTAACTAAAAAAGAAGCCGCAAACATGAAGTTCCCGACAATTGCACCCCGTGCAACTTCCGGAGAGTTAAGCGGACCAAAGGGTCACGTCATCGAAGCCGTTCGAAAAGAGTTAATCAGCCTGGGTTTTAGCCAAGATCAATTATTAGTCGGTGGCCTTGTTATTAAAACAACGCTAGATCAAAAAGCCCAACAATCGGCCGTAGATGCAGTCAACAAGTTATATCCAACTAAGGCGCCGGCTAATTTGCACATAGGTCTTGTTGCCATACGTCCAGGAACTGGGGAGATTATTGCTTTATACGGCGGCAGAGATTACTTAGTGCGGCAATTAAGTGATGCTACGCAATCAATTGCACTAGCCGGCTCTACTTTTAAACCCTTCGCACTTGTCGCTGCCCTTGAACAAGGAATTCCACTTACTTCGATGTGGAATGGTGATTCACCACAAGTATTTGACGATGCGGGAAAGCCATATGACGTTTCAAACTATGGCAATGAGGGATGGGGCCAGGTCGACCTACTCACTGCAACTAAGCACTCAGTTAACACCGTCTTCGTTCCCCTCGGCATTAAGGTTGGACCAACAGCAGTTGTCGATGTTGCCAGGCGTGCCGGAATTCCCGATGCTGTTGCGATGATGCCGACGCCATCAGTTGTATTAGGAGTTGCGAGCCCACATGTCATTGACGTTGCAAATGCGTATGCAACTTTTGCGGCTCAAGGAATTAAATCAAAACCATTTTTAGTTGCTCAAGTAATGGGCCCTAATAAAGGCATTTTGTATCAAGCTAAACCCGTCACACAGGAAGTCTTCTCCAAAGATGTTATGGCTGATTTAACCTACGCCCTTAAAGGTGTTGTAAACGGTGGAACCGGCGCAGCAGCGCTCGCACTCGGCCGACCTGCTGCAGGAAAGACGGGTACATCGGAATCAAATGCCTCGGCCTGGTTTAGTGCCTACACGCCACAACTTGCAGCATCAGTAGCGCTCTTTCGCGACAGCGCATCTGAATCCCTTAATGGAATTGGTGGATTAAATTCAGTAACCGGTGGAACTTTCCCCGCAAAAATCTGGACGGCATTTATGAAGGGTGCGCTCAAAGGCCAGCCAATCGTAGATTTCCCAGCGCCAACAAATATCGGCGGCCTTGATCCCATTGTCATGACATCGGGCGGCGTACAAATCCGTAAACCATAATGGCGCTGCGTTTTAAAGCAGTACTTGCCTTGGCTGTTCTTGCATCACTAATCTCATTTACTAAGTTTTCGCACTGTGAAGGCACAACATGGGCAACGCCAGATCAGTATATTCACGCCTGTTATAGCGATTTACCATCACTCTATGGCGAACGCGGATTAGATAGACATCAATGGCCTTACTCCAGTAAAACAAACGCGGTTGAGTATCCGGTTTTAACTGGAATGGTTATGTATGCAACGGCCGCTCTAGTTGATTCGCCTATTGCTTACTTCAACCTCAATGCCCTCTTTTTAGCGCTTCTATTTATTGGCGTGGTTTTATTGGTAAGAAAAATAAAACCGGAGTTTGGCTATTTACTTCCCGTCGCTCCAGCAATGATTGCATCGCTCTATATCAACTGGGATCTTTGGGCAATTGTCACAATGATGCTCGCAATTTATTGGTTCGACCGCAAGTCATATTTATATAGTGCGCTGGCCATAGGAATCTCAATCTCAACGAAATTCTTACCCGTATTTTTATTATTGCCCATTGCTTTTATTTTGTGGCGACAGAACCGAATTAAAGAGTTAATTGAATATTTCTCGACAACAATTCTAATTTGGTTGGCCATAAATCTTCCATTTGCTTTAACCACCCCTAGCGGTTGGTGGCGTTTTTATAAACTCAATTTAGATCGTGGCGCCGATTGGGGTTCACTGTGGTTGGCATTTAGCCAACTTGGTTTAGGGCTGACTAACTTAAATTATTTATCGGTGCTTCTATTATTGATTGGCTTGACCGCGATTTCAGTTTTCCTCTTTGAAATAAGATCCACTCCGACTCTTGCCTCGATTGCATTCATCGTGCTTGCGACCGTGATGGTTGCGAGCAAGGTGTACTCGCCTCAATATGTTCTTTGGTTAACACCACTTGCAGTTATTGCCCTGACTAGCGCCAAGGATCTCCCCGCTTTTTGGATTTGGCAGGGCGGTGAAATTATTTATCACATTGCAATCTGGCAACACCTTGCCCTAGTTACAAAGGCCCATTTTGGTCTGCCGGCCAGCGGCTACGCGTTACTGACGCTTCTGCGCATTGCCACGACCATTTACCTCATTGCAGTACTGGGAAAACGGGCCTTACAGGCTCGAAATCCACAGGGCTCCCTCTTCGATTTACTCTTTGAGGCCTCCAAGCCCTACCCTTAACCCTCTTGAACCGGCAATTATTGTCAGTACAGGAAAGCACTAACCCTCCTGTCACGGAAATACCGTGGCCGTCTTAGTCCAGAGGAGGTCGGGTTAACGCATGCGTCACTACGAACTTATGGTCATTCTTGATCCAGAACTTGAAGAACGTACAGTCACTCCAAGCCTTGAAACATACTTAAAGATTATTAAAGATAGCGGTGGAACCGTCAACAAGCTCGACTTGTGGGGCCGTCGCCGTATGTCTTTCGAAATCATGAAAAAAGGCGAAGGTATCTACGCAGTTATCGATATGAACTGCGAACCAGCTGCAATCAAAGAGTTAGATCGTCAACTCAATTTGAATGAAGCGATTCTGCGCACCAAAGTTATACGCCCAGAAAAATAAGCACGGACTCCACGAGTAGAGAGATGAGGAAATAAAATGGCAGCAGGAGATACAACAATCACAATGATTGGCAACTTAGTTGACGATCCGGAGCTACGTTTCACACCATCAGGTGCGGCCGTTGCAAAGTTTCGCGTTGCGTCAACACCTCGCTATTTAGATAAGCAAACTAATGAGTGGAAAGATGGCGAGAGTCTTTTTCTACAGTGTCAGATCTGGCGTCAAGCAGCTGAAAATGTTGCAGAGTCACTGACTAAAGGAATGCGCGTCATCCTTTCTGGTCGATTGAAGCAACGTTCTTACGAAACTAAAGAGGGCGAAAAGCGCACAGTCTTTGAGGTAGAAGTAGATGAAGTTGGTCCATCACTACGTAACGCAACAGCTAAGGTCACAAAGACCCAGCGCGCTGCCGGTACAAGTGGCGGATTCTCAGCACCAGCTGCGAGCGAATCATTTACCGAAGATCCATGGGCTGCAGCATCGTCAACACCAGCAGCTGGCGGTGGTTGGGGAACCTCAACAACCGACGAGCCTCCGTTTTAAATCAACCTATCCATCCATTCCTAGTTAAATTAATTTTTTAAGGAAACTAGGGCCCGAAAAGGAGCACCACAATGGGAGCAAGAAATAATAAGGCTCTACGCGAGCCAAAGAATAAGGGCGCAAAAGCCGCTGCCCTGAATAAAAAGTTTAAAAAGAAGCCTTGCAGCTTCTGCCAGCAGAAGGTCACATATATCGATTACAAAGATATCGCGACCCTTCGCAAGTACATCTCTGACCGCGGAAAAATCCGCGCTCGCCGCGTTACAGGTGCATGCACTCAGCACCAACGCTCGATCGCAACTGCAGTCAAAAACAGCCGTGAAGTAGCGTTACTTCCTTACACATCTTCAGCGAAATAAGGGGGAATCATTTATGAAACTCATCCTCACTCGTGAAGTTGCAGGCCTCGGCGCTGCAGGCGATGTTGTAACTGTTAAAGATGGCTTTGCTCGCAACTTCTTAGTCCCAAATGGAAACGCAATTGCGTGGTCGCTTGGCGGCGAAAAGCAGATTCAGAGCATCCGCCGCGCGCGCAGTGCCCGTGAAGTCCGCGATATCGATCACGCTAAAGAGATCAAGGCAAAGATCGAGTCGGCAACAATTACCGCAAAGGTAAAGGTTGGCGCTAAGGGCGTTCTTTTCGGTTCAGTAACCGATAAGGACATCGCAACTGCCATTAAAGCTGCAGTTGGTTTGGATATCGATCGCCACGCGATCAAGACTCCTGGCCATATCAAGAAGGTCGGAAGCCACACGGTCAAGATCTCACTTGGTCACAACATTGTTGCAACTGCAACAGTTAACGTTGCCGCTGAATAAGACAGACTTAAAAGGGCCCGTCGCTTATGCGGCGGGCTTTTTTATTTCTCGGTAACTTGTACCAGCGCTTTTGTGAAGTAATCGCTTGTAAATTCGCTGCGCGCTAAATCGTATTTAGACATTCCCCACTCCCAAAAATCAAAGTCAAGATCCGAAATCGAATTCTGAATAGATGCCCACAAAGTCCAGCCATACTTTGCCATTAGCGCCCACAGCCACGCACGAGCAACTTTGTCAGGTCGGTGTCCCCCGTAGTACGCGCTAACTAACTCTTCCAAAGAATCCAGAGGCAAAAAGGCCTCTGCCCAAACATTGCCAATCTCAAAGCAGGCATCGTTATTTCCGGCGTATTCATAATCAATTAACCAAATCTTTTCGCCATCATCGATGAAGTTACCGGGCAACAAATCATTGTTACAAGGCACGAGGCCCTCAAATAAAACCGCCATCGCAGCTCTAATCTCGGCAACTTGAGGTGCAAAATCCACATAACCATCGGGCAATCTAAAACCTTGCTCTTTCACAATATTTTGATAGTTCTTTTGAGTAGTAAACATATTGAACTCATGGTCAAAAACCTCGAGGGAGTGCAAACCGCGCAAGCTCTTTGCAACCCGGCTTAAGTTAGCGCCAACATCATCGGCGCCATAAGTCTTGCCCTTTATATAGGAGATCAGCAATAGACCCTCGCCCGGCAGATAATCTAAAACTTCGGCACCAACTTTGCCTTTTCCAGCGATTGTTGAATTTATGAACTCAGAGCCTCGGTCGATGGATAAAAGCGAGGACGAGTTACTGGAAACTCGAGCAACGTACTTATCCTCTAGTGTTTGAATCAAGAAGTTTCGATTAGTTAAACCGCCCGAGAGTTCAGTAATTGAGGTGCGAGAGTGCAAGCGCTGAACTTTATTAAACAGTTGTGCGAACTCACGCTCTAGTGCACTGGCATCGCTCACCCGTTCAGGATACATTTCATGGGTGTCCATGTCTGCAGTTCCAGCCCGCGCAAAAATCGTCATTATTGGCGGTGGAGTTGGTGGGACCTCGGTTGCTTATCATTTAGCCGAACTTGGCGAGAAAGAAGTCGTTCTTGTAGATCGCAATGAATTAACGAGTGGATCTACTTTTCACAGCGCGGGTTTAGTGGGTCAACTACGCGCCGATCCAACGCTGACTTTAATGAATATGCACTCAGTGGATCTTTATCGGAAGCTACAAGCAACGGATACGCCGCCTAGTTGGCGTGAGTGCGGCAGTATTAAATTGGCTTCAACGCCAGAGCGCATGCAAGAGATTCGCCGACAGATTGGTTGGGCCAAGAGTTTTGGCCTTGATTTGCACGAGATTTCACCTCAAGAGGCACAAAACCTATTCCCACTCATTGATTTAGAGGGCGTAGTTGGTGCGTGCTACATGGCATCAGATGGCCAAGTGGACCCTTCACAGCTGGCCATGGCCCTTGCCGCCGGCGCTCGCAAGAACGGTGTGCAGATATTTACGCACACCCGTGTGTTGGAGATTAAAACAATTAATGGTCGAGTCAGCAGCGTTGTCACCGATAAAGGCGAAATCGAATGCGAGATAGTTGTTAACTGTGGCGGAATGTACGCCCCACAAATCGGGCGCATGGTCGATGTTCGCATTCCTATCGTTCCAATGAGTCACCAATATTTAATTACCGATAATTTCTTAGCACCGGATGCACCGTTCCTACCATCGCTGCGCGATCCAGATAATTTAATTTATTTTCGCCAAGAGGTCTCAGGTTTACTCATGGGTGGGTATGAGCGAAGCTCAAAGGCTTGGTCGGCCGACTACAACAATATCGATGACATCCCGGCTGACTTTAATTCGATGCTACTGCCCGATGATTGGGATCGTTTTTATGACATTGCCGAAGCTTCACAAAAACGCGTTCCAAAAATGGCCGAAGTTGGAATTAAAAACTTTATTAACGGCCCTGAAGGCTTCACGCCAGACAACGAGTTTTGTTTAGGTGAAACATCGGTCGGCGGCTTCTATGTCGCTGCAGGTTTCTGCGCACACGGCATCGCTGGCGCCGGTGGAATCGGCAAAGTAGTTGCCGAGTGGATCGTTGCAGGTGAGCCAACGATGGATCTGTGGCATATGGATATTAAGCGCTTCGGTGCATCCTATGAATCCCCCGACTTTACTCTGCAACGCATCACCGAAAACTATGAAGAGTATTACGACATTCACTATCCAGGTGAAGAGCGCAAAAGCGCACGACCAAAGTTCACATCCCCTGTTTACGATTGGCACAAAGCTAACGGTGCGGTATTTGGTGAAAAAGCATCGTGGGAGCGCGTTAATTACTACTCCACCAACAAAGGCAATGAAGATCTGCGACCTAAAGGTTGGCTTGGAAAACATTGGTCATCGGCCGTTCAGGTCGAACACCTTGCCACCCGCACTGCAGCTGGATTATTTGATGAATCCAGTTTTGCTAAGGCCCGTATCAGCGGCGCGCGAGCTGGAGAATTTTTAAACTTCGTCTGCGCAAATAACGTAGTTAAAGGCGTTGGAAAAACTGTCTATACCCAAGCGCTGAATAGCCGTGGTGGAATCGAATCCGATTACACCGTAACACAAACTGGTGATAATGAATTTATGATTGTCACTGGTACCGCCTTTGCAACACATGACTTTGGTTGGCTAGAAAAAATGCGCCGCGAATTTAACTTCGAAGGTGTTGAGATTACAAATGTAACGCGCGAGCTTATTTGTTTTGGCATCATGGGCCCTAACTCACGGGCGATTCTACAATCAATAACAAACTCTGATTTAGATCACA
>SESB01000221.1_pt1 | contig 42439 bp, 35 predicted proteins | sample 3171441 | NCBI WGS metagenome assembly SESB01 (sample SAMN06051867, study PRJNA518727) | freshwater metagenome | biome: subpolar coniferous forest; feature: holomictic lake; material: water; isolation source: holomictic Lake 227, 6 m depth | place: Canada: near Kenora, Ontario | collected...
GAGTTTGTTTGGTCAGCTACACAATTAAAGACAGGTAAATCACCAGTATATATTTATAATTTCAATCGCCAATTACCAGGCTATACCCCTGCAACTGAGTATGGTGCATTTCATACAGCGGAAGTGGCTTTTGCGTTTGATAATTTAAAATTTGTAGAAAGGCCTTTTACTTCAGTGGATCATCAGCTTGCCACAAGGATGTCGAACTATTGGGCAAACTTTATAAAATCTGGCAATCCTAATGGCAAAGGCCTACCCGCATGGAATAAATATGATACCAACGAAAATTGGGTCATTATTTTGGATGAAAATTCAGGGAATAAAAAATTGCCCAACAAAAAGCAATTAGAGACATTATTGCAACTATATAAATAAAGGAATCAAAGCCATGGAATTAGGGTTAATGAGTTTTGCAGATATGGAACCTGAAAAACAATCAGGTTCGGGAATTAGTGCACATCAACGTATCAAAGATTTGATGGAAGAAATACAATTGGCCGATCAGTTAAATCTGGATGTGTTTGGAATTGGAGAACACCACCGACCTGATTATGCCGTGTCTTCACCAGAAGTAATTTTAGGTGCGGCTGCTATGATTACTAAGAATATTAAATTAACCAGTGCAGTAACCGTATTGAGTTCGGATGATCCGGTAAGAGTTTATCAGGCTTTTGCAACGGTTGATCAATTATCAAATGGTCGTGTTGAGATTATGGCAGGAAGGGGTTCTTTCATTGAATCTTTTCCACTCTTTGGTTATGACCTGGAAGATTATGAAGGTTTGTTTACCGATAAGATAGATTTGTTGTTGAAAATAAATCAAACTACAAAGGTTTCATGGAAAGGAAAGCATCGTGCGCCTATCAATAATTTAGGAGTATATCCAAGAGCATTTCAAAATGAAATTCCTATTTGGTTAGCCGCAGGAGGCACACCTGCTTCAGCAAAAAGAGCAGCAAAATTAAATATACCATTGATGCTTGCTATTATTGGTGGTATGCCTGAACAATTTGTTCGCTTTATTGATTTGTATAAAGAAAGTTGCCTGGAATTAGGAAAAGATAAAAAAGACATCCAGCTGGGAGTAAATAACCATTTTTATGTGGGAGAAGATTCAGAGATCGCTGCCAATGAATTTTATCCATATTATGCTACCATGATGGATCGGGTAGGAAGAGAAAGAGGATGGCAACCACTTACTAAACCACAGTTTGATTATCTCAGACAACCAAGAGGTGCATTAATGGTAGGTAGTGTTCAACAAGTAGTTGATAAGATTTTATATGAGCATGAGATATTTGGCAACACCCGTTTTCTCGCCCAGGCAAGTGTAGGATTTGTACCCCATGATAAAGTTTTAAAATCGATCGAATTGTTTGGAACGAAAGTGGTACCTCAAATAAGGAAGGCTTTAAATTAATTTTTATACCATGCAAAAAGCTAAAAAAATTCTTCCAAATAATAGAAAGGATTTTTTTAGCTTGTTTAATAATTCAGATAGATCATTATGAAACTGTTGAATGCTCCATCATTTCCAAGGCTTTAATAAACAAATGGTTATTCTCTAAGTGTACATGTCTATGTAAATCTTCTTCAAACTCTTTCAACTCCATCAGGCTCACTTTGAAAGTTGTGCAAGCCCCATCTGGTGCTTCATAATTATTAGTGAGCTCGCGAATTTTGTATAATATATTACCTGCATGGTCGTGTTCTGCCATCATTACTCCAATAGGTCCTTCAATCGCAGTTCTGGCTGCTTCGTTTAAATTACCCTCATTAAATAAAGATTCTAATAGCTTAATTCTTGGAAACAATATGACTTCCTCTTTTTGCATATGGCTTGTCATTTCTTCCTGAATTTCTTTAAACAACTCTAACACTTCTACCATATACGGAAACCTTTCCCCATGTTTATTTGCAACTTTTTCTACGTGAAATATAATTTGAGGCATCGATTGTTTTACATAAAAATGATGATGAATTAAAATGTAACTGATCATTTGCTCTGCACTCATTTCTTCGAAAGGAAGTTGATTTAAAGTTCTGGGTTGCATTTGTATTTCTAATTCTGTGGCAACCTCACTAACAGATAGTCCTTTAGCTTTACAAGCTTCTTCTAATGTTCTTTTACCGTTGCAACAAAAGTCGAGACTGTATTTTTCAAAAACCGGAACAGAGGAACTGCTCTTAGTAACAATTGATGCAAGCGTTTGTGTACTGATATTTTCCATTTGATTTATTTTATATCACAAAGTTGTGTCGATATAAAATTTCGAATTATGATTCAAATCACTTTCTAAATTTAATTCCCAAATTCAACAATAGCATCCCTGTAACTAATAGAAATGCTGCCATTAATAATAATTCATTGATATAGTTCAACGAGTATTCGAAAATGGCGGCAACGCCCTGTGTCATTAGTAAACATTCATTAAATATGATTGCGAATACGAATACTAAGATCCCCGTTAATACTGTTTTATTTTGTTGAATCAATTGGGAAGAGAGAAAATTTGCGATCAGGAATAAAGTTATTACTCCAAGTAAAATTAAGTGAAGATATGCAATCACAATTGGTCTGAAACCAAATGCCAGTGTACTTATGGAGGGAAGAGTGGATGTTGCCTGTAAAGTAAATTTAATTGTAAGTGCAATACCCGAAAATAAAATAAGCCAATTCGCGGGTTTTGAATATTTAACGGACAGCTCTTTATATTTAGGAACTATTTGTTTTAAAAACAAGATCCATGCAAACAGTTGCAATATTGCTGAAATAACAATAATACTGTAGGCCCAATCAGGCATGGGTAACCATAATGCTGATAAAAAATAAGCTGGTATACAGGATCCTGCAAATAACCAGAATACTTTAGTTTGCTTTTTAATAAAAGGAATAAGCTCCATTACTTTGTCGAGAAAAAGTCCCATACATGCAAAAAAGAACCATCCATTATATTGGAAGTGTAAGAAAAAATATACTGCCAGTAAATACCAATTCTGGTGCACAATTTTATTTGCCATCATAGCGGCTAAACTAAAAGCACCCAATGCGGAAATGGCATTAAAAAATAGAGCTGCTTTAAACCAATGACCGATAATTTTATTTTCTGAAATTCGATTTAATTCCTTCCAAAATTGTATCGTAAAGACCCAGCTATTAAGGATAGAAAGAGTAGAGAAACTGATGGAAACAAGGCCATAACCCTGAATTGGGAAACTAAATAGCATGCCATAAGCAGTGATTAAGTTCCCCCATAAAAGCCAGTTGTATTTAGGAAATAAGTCAATGCCCCTTTTTCTACTTCCATAATCAACCATGAATGCCATTAAAGCCATACTGATCCAGCCGGCAAATGCGAAATGGGAATGGCCATGTAATAAATGCTTTTGATCAATAAATGGTAGACTGAAAGCAATTTTATAGCGGAGTACTAAACCTATGATCGCAACCAATAAAAGGTTGAAAAGAGATATTCTGAGCCAATAAAATAAACGAGAAATCATAATTGCCGTTTAGGGCAAAATAAAAGCATGAGCGGCATTCAACTTATGATTTGAATCACAACTAGCAATATACTTTTCCTTTGTCAACAATCACAGAACCATTTTTATGCATGTTTCTGATTGTTCTTATAACTGTTTCAACTCTTAAGCCAGTCATATCTGCAATTTGTTGACGTGTAAGTTTAACCCTGTTGCATTTTGTGCAGATATTTTTCTTTGACTCCTTGAAATATTTAAAAAGACTACTGATACTGTGTTCTGGATTATGATTAGCTATTTCTTTAACGATCATAAATTTAAATCGTAATCTTTCAGCTAAAAGCTTACTAAATGTAAAATGGATCTCAGGGTTTTCCTGAATCATTTGATGGAAAGTATTCTTACTCAATCTTATTAAAATAGAATCTTCATCAGCAATTGTTGTAGCTGCGTATACCCCATTATCAAAAAGAGGTAATTCACCAAAACATTCACCTGGTTCAATCATTACCTGCAATATTTCCTTCCCATCTTCATTGATATTTAACCAACGTACACTTCCGGATATCAATTGGTAATAAAATGAACAGATTCCTTCTTCCTGAAAGATGATATCGCCTTTAGCTACTTTTTTATAGGTGGCTCCCCAAGCTAATAAGGTATTGATATCTATTATCATGAATCTGGTTTAATCGTATTTCCAACGTGAAACTATCAGTATGTTGAAACCTAAACCATGATATAAATCATGTTTTTACTGTATTTCCGCTTAGAGATGAGAAATCTTTACACTTATGATTCAACGCATAAAATAAGGTTCGTGGGCTTTGTACACTTGCACTATCAATTAAAAAGTAAACAAATCACTATGAAAAAAATGTTGGTAGTAGTATTCCTGGTAATATTTATCTCTGCCTGTGGAGGCGATAATTCAAAAAATGCTTCCACAAAATCAGATGTTGCTTCTTCTGAAACTTCAAACCCATCTTATGACCCCAATAGAGGGGAGGGAAAATTTAAAACTGTTGATATAAGCGGTTCACTGGATGCAGCAATGGCAGAGAATGGCAGTAAAATTTACTTAGTAAAATGTGGAGCTTGCCATAAAGTTACCGAAGAAAAATTAGTTGGCCCCGGATGGAAAGGTGTTACATCCAGACATCAGGCACCATGGATTTTAAATTTCATTACTAACACAGATGAAATGATCAATAAAGATCCTAAGGCGCAGGCGCAGTTAGAAATTTGTTTGGTAAGAATGCCAAACCAAAATCTGGCAGATTCAGATGCAAGAGCGCTTTTAGAGTTTATGCGTAAAAATGATGGTGTAAAATAATAATGCTTCTCATTCTATTTAGATAAAACAAAAAAACATGAAAAATAGTCACATCAAGTTACTCGCAACAGCTTGCCTCGGTATTGCGATTAGCTTTAATGCTTGCAAGCCGAAAAACGTTGGGGATGCAGTTAGTTCAGATGCTGCTGCCAAAGCCTATGTTGCACCAGGTAAGTACGATCAGTTTTACAATTTTGTTTCCGGTGGATTCAGCGGTCAAATGAGTGTATACGGATTACCCTCTGGACGTTTACTCCGTGTAATACCAGTATTCTCAGTTGATCCAGAGAAGGGTTGGGGTTATAGTGAAGAAACTAAACCAATGTTGAACACTTCTCATGGTATTGTTCCATGGGATGATCTTCACCACACTGAGCTTTCACAGACCAATGGTGAGATCGATGGTAAGTGGGTATTCGGAAATGCCAATAACACTCCTCGTGTTGCCAGAATCGATTTGAAAACATTTAGAACTGCTGAAATTATTGAATTACCTAATAGTTCTGGTAATCACTCTTCTCCTTTCATTACTGAGAATACGGAGTATGTGGTTGCTGGTACTCGATTTAGTGTGCCTCCTGATAATGTAAATGGGGATGTTCCTATCAATTCGTACAAAAAGAATTTTAAAGGAACAATTAGCTTTATTAGTGTTGGAAAAGAAGATGGCAAAATGGATATCGCATTTCAAATTCAATGCCCTGGAGTGAATTTTGATTTGAGTCACTCTGGTAAAAATGTATCAAGTGGATGGTTCTTTTTCTCTTGTTATAATACAGAGCAGGCAAATACATTGTTAGAAGTAAATGCATCTCAACGTGATAAAGACTTTATCATGGCAGTTAACTGGAAAAAAGCAGAGGAATATATTAAAGCTGGGAAAGGAAGAAAACAGACTGTAAAATATGCACACAATAAATGGAACGAGAAAACGCATAGCGCTACTTCAGAAATTAAAACCGAAGTAACTGTTTTGGATGCGAAAGACTTTCAAGACTTATGTTATTTCATTCCTTGCCCTAAATCTCCACACGGTTGTGATGTAGATCCTTCTGGTGAATATATAGTGGGTAGTGGAAAATTAGCAGCTTTAATTCCCGTGTTTAGTTTTACAAAATTGCAAAAAGCAATTGCTGCAAAAGATTATGCTGGAGTGTATGATGGGATACCAGTTATTAAATATGAGTCTGCTTTATTTGGTGAAGTAAAAAAACCAGGACTCGGACCATTGCACACAGAATTTGATGGAAAAGGAAATGCCTACACCACCATGTTTGTATCATCTGAAGTTGTTAAATGGAATATTAAAGATTTAAAAGTATTAGATCGTGCTCCAACTTATTATAGTGTTGGTCACTTGTGTATTCCTGGTGGAGACACAAAAAAACCAAATGCTAAATACTTGATAGCCTATAACAAAATTACTAAGGATAGATATTTACCAACCGGCCCTGAGTTAGCTCAGAGTGCACAGTTGTATGATATTTCAGGAGATAAAATGCAGTTGATACTTGACTTCCCAACAATTGGTGAACCACACTATGCTCAGGCAGTAAGTGCAGATGTGATCAAAAATAATTCTGTGAAGTTCTTCAAAATAGAAGATAATGCTAATCCATATGTAGCAAAAGGGGAAGGCGAAACCAAAGTTGTAAGAACTGGAAATAGAGTAGATATAAATATGACTTGTATTCGATCACACTTTTCTCCTGATAATATTGAAGGTATTAAGGCTGGCGACGAAGTCTATTTCCATGTAACTAATCTGGAACAAGATTGGGATGTGCCACATGGTTTTGCAATTAAAGGTGCCAACAATGCTGAACTTTTAATAATGCCTGGTGAAACCCAAACATTAAAATGGGTTGCTGAAAAGTCTGGAATGTTCCCTTTCTATTGTACAGATTTCTGCAGTGCATTGCACCAAGAAATGCAGGGGTATTTGAGAGTATCACCAGCTGGAAGTAATACACCACTGATGTTTAGTACAGGTAAAAATATGCCTCCCATAGAAGCTGCTACAGCTAATGGGAAAAAATAATTTCCTATAAAACGTGGCAGGTTTAAACAACTGCCACGTTTTAAGTTTATCGAAATTGAAATTACGCAAATGAAAAACAATCAGCTTTCTGGTCTTGTTAGAATACTTCTATTACTTAGTTCTGCCGCACTGGCTTTGGTTTTATTTGTTCCAATGTGGCGAATTGAATTAGATGCACCACAATATCCCGAAGGACTTACTTTACTTATTTATGCCAATAAATTAGGTGGGAACGTTGATATTGTGAATGGGTTGAATCACTATATCGGAATGAAGACTTTACATGCTTCAGATTTTTTGGAGTTTACATTACTGCCTTATTTTATTTCATTTTTTGCCTTGTTGGCATTACTTGTTGCCATTTTTGCGAGGCCAAAACTATTGTATACTTTCTTTATTCTTTTTATGCTTTTTGCCATTATATCGATGGTTGATTTTTGGAGATGGGAGTATAACTATGGTCATGAACTTAACCCTGATGCTGCAATTATTGTTCCTGGCATGTCTTATCAGCCCCCATTAATTGGGTTTAAACAATTATTGAACTTTGGAGCATACTCTATTCCAGACATTGGAGGATGGATTTTTGTTAGCGTTGGATTAATTGGTTTATACGCAGTAATTGTTACAAAAAGAAAAAAGTTTTCATCTACAGCAATTGTAACAATGATCACAATTTTCACTTCCACTTTATTTAGTTCATGTAATACGGAGCCTGAAGCTTTAAAATATGGATCAGATAATTGTTTTTCCTGTAAAATGACAATTAGTGATATCAGATTTGGTGCAGAGATTGTAACAAAAAAAGGTAGAGTATATAAGTTTGATGATAGTTTCTGCATGATTGCATATTTAAAAACTAAGGAGCTTGCCAGTTCAGAAATTAAGCATATTTATATGACCAATTTTACGGGTACCCATCAGTTAATTGATGTAGATGAAGCCGTGATGCTGCAAAGCGATCAGTTAAGAGGACCCATGGGAGGAAATATAGCTGCAGCTGACCAGATTGATAGCATTAACAAAATGAAAGATAAATTTCCCGGCAATCACATGCTTTGGTCAGAAATTATTAAACAGTGAAACGTAAAATTATTATAACGTTTTTTAGTTTTTGCCTGATGCTTTTGGGTGAGGCAAAAACAATTGCTGTTGGTGTATCTAAGAAATGTAGCACCATTCAACAAGCAATGTTACTTGCTTCAAAAGGGGATAGTATTGTTGTTTCAAGAGGAAACTATCATGAAAAAAATATAATAGTAAATAAACAGATTACTTTAATAGGGATAGACTATCCCGTATTAGATGGTGAGTTTAAATATGAGATCATTTCTATTAAAGCCTCAGGTACAATTGTACAGGGTTTTAAAATTATCAGGTCTGGCATCTCCAGTATGGAAGACTTTGCCGGTATTAAAATATATGAATGCAGAGATGTGATTATTAGAAACAATATTTTGGAAAACACATTCTTTGGTATTTATTCTCAGTATGGAATCAATTGTACTATTGAAGGAAACAAATTGTCTGCATCGAACACAGAAGAACAACAAAGTGGAAACGGAATACATTGTTGGAAGAGTGATAGTATGCGAATTATTGGAAACAATATAACTGGTCATAGAGACGGGATATACTTTGAATTTGTAACCAACTCTATTATCTGGAGAAATGATTCTGAAAAAAATCTTCGTTACGGATTACATTTTATGTTCTCTAGTAATGATGCATATATCGCAAATATTTTTAAAAACAATGGAGCGGGTGTTTCTGTGATGTTCTCGCACGATGTTAAAATGATTCATAATTATTTTGAAGAAAACTGGGGAGATGGCTCTTATGGCATTTTGCTAAAAGAAATCTCTGATGGTTATATAGAAAATAATCGATTTGTGAAGAATACAGTTGGGATCTATATGGAAGGAACCAGTAGGATTAAGATGAATGGAAATGTTTTTGAAAAAAATGGATGGGCCATGAAAATTCAGGCAAGTTGTATGGATATTACTGTTACAGGAAACAACTTCATTAATAATACTTTCGATATGGCTACCAATGGAAGCCTGGTGTTGAATACTTTTAATGGAAATTATTGGGATAAATACGAAGGGTATGATATTAATAAAGACCATGTGGGAGATGTGCCATACAGACCAGTTAGTATGTACTCTGTAATTATTGAAAAAAATCCACCTGCAATGATGTTATTCAGAAGTTTTATTACAACACTTCTTGATGAAACGGAAAAAGTATTGCCATCACTTACACCCGAGAATTTTAAAGATGCATTCCCACTAATGAAACCCTTAAGATTATGATCATTGCAAATAATGTCTCAAAAAACTTTGGCAGCCTTACTGCATTAAATAATTTTTCTGTTAACTGCAATAAGGGCGAGTGTATTGCACTGATTGGTCCTAATGGCAGTGGGAAAACTACTTTTATCAAAACTATTTTAGGGATGGTTGTGTGTGATAGCGGTTTTATTACTGTAAATGGATTTAATATTAAAAACGATTGGCAATACCGTTCTAATATTGGGTATATGCCGCAAACAGGTCGTTACCCAGAAAATATGACGATTGGCCAGGTTTTGGAAATGATGCAAGATATCAGAGGTAAAAAAAATAGTAACGAGTTAGATGAAGACCTCATTAATCAGTTTGAAATCAAATCGATTTTACATAAAAGAATGCGTACACTTTCTGGTGGAACCCGTCAGAAAATCAGCGCTGCATTAGCTTTTTTATTCAACCCTGATTTATTGATTCTTGATGAGCCCACTGCTGGTTTAGATCCACTTTCTTCTGAAATTCTGAAAGAAAAAATCATAGAAGAAAAAAAGAAGGGTAAACTCATTCTAATTACATCGCATATACTTAGCGAACTAGATGATCTGGTTACACAGGTAATATATATGCAGGATGGTTGCCTATGTTTCCATAAGACTATTGAACAGTTGAAAGAAGATACTGGACAAACAAAACTTGCGAAAGCCATTGCTCAAGTAATGCTTAATAAATAAGAATGAAAAAAGTTATTAAATACGTAATCATCGATATCCTTCGCAATAAGATCATGCTGGCTTATACAGCATTTCTTTTAGTGTTATCGTTTAGCATTTTTAGTTTAGAAGATAATTCAGCGAAAGGCTTACTGGGCCTATTAAATATAATTTTAATTATAGTTCCACTTGTAAGTATCGTTTTTTCTACTATCTATGTTTACAATAGCTCAGAATTTATTGAGTTGCTGGTAAGCCAGCCACTTAAAAGAAAAACTATTTGGATGAGCCTCTTTACCGGACTTGCAAGTTCTATGGTACTTGCATTCATGGTAGGTGTGGGAATCCCTATTCTGATTTATCAATCTGATATCACTGGGATGATGATGATGGTTATAGGCATTTTATTGTCAGTCATTTTTGTTGCTATTGCGATGCTGGCTGCTGTAAAAACAAGAGACAAGGCAAAAGGTATTGGTATAGCTGTATTGCTATGGCTATATTTTTCTTTATTGTTCGATGGCTTTGTTCTTTTCTTAGTTTTTCAATTTTCAGATTACCCTGTTGAAAAATTAATGGTAGCAGTAAGCATGTTAAATCCACTCGACCTGGCTCGAATTATGATCCTTTTAAAAATGGATATATCAGCTTTAATGGGTTATACGGGTGCTGTATTCAAAGATTTTTTCGGAACAGGGATGGGCTTGACGCTTTCATTCTCTGTATTGGTTTGCTGGACGATTATTCCAATTTGGTTTTCAATCAGAAAGTTTAAAACAAAAGACTTATAATAAAATCTTTTTCAATGTCAACTGCTCTAAGAATGAAAAATGTGAAAAAAGATATCTGCAACCGAATAGATATAGAAAGGCTTGTAGCTGAATTTTATACTAAGGTTAAAGCAGATGAACTATTGGGTCCGGTATTTACAGAGGTTGTACGAATCAACTGGGAGAAACACATGCCGCTTATGTGTGATTTTTGGGAGAATGCCATTCTGTTTACTGGATCGTATCAAGGAAACCCAATGGATCTTCACACGCATCTGCATAAGGCAATGCCCTTACAACAATTACATTTCCAAAAATGGAATCAATTATTTATCAATACTGTTGACCATTTATTTACAGGCGAAAAAGCCTTACTCGCAAAACAAAGAGCCATTAAAATATCTGAAGTATTACAATCAAAAATTTTAGACCATAAATAATCTAGACAAAAAATAAAAAAAAGCAGGAATCAATTTCATGCTTTTTTTTATTGGGAGGGGGAATTTTTTATTTTTTCTCTGGAGGTGGGAGTAACACTTTATCGATAACATATATGATTCCGTTTGATGCAGGAATCGTTGCTTTAATTTCTGCGATGCCGTTAATCATGATTTTGCCATCTTTTTTGCTGATAGTAATATTTCCACCATTTACTTGTCCAATGGTTTGACCATCGTTCATATTTTCAGTTTTGAATACGCCAACAGAAACATGGTATTGCAAAATATCAATTAAGGTTTCCTTTTTTTCGGGTTTTAATAATCCCTCTACAGTTCCAGCTGGTAATAATGCAAATGCTTCATTGGTTGGGGCGAAAACGGTAAATGGTCCAGCATTGCTTAAGGCATTAACAAGATCTGCAGCTTGCACAGCTGCAACAAGGGTTGTATGGTCCTTACTACCTACTGCAACTTGAACTACATTTTTTGCTGATACATCGTCTTGTACTCCGGATTGACCTTTTGATTCTGCAGCTGGACTAGCTGTTTCTGTGCTTGTGGCTGTTTTGCTGGTATCATTGCTACAAGCTGAAAATCCAAGCCCAAGCGATAATAAGCTCAAAACGGTGAATGCTCTTTTCATATAGTTAGGGTGGTTTTTATGTTACCCGATAACTAAAATTAGAACATGCTAATTTATTCAATTATGACCCTAATCATAAAATCAAGATTGCTCAGAATTATTTAAACTCACTAATAACTGTGATCTCTAGCTCATCCGCGATCTCGTCAGTATTGATCCCAAAATCAATTCTTTTGATCTTGAAAATACTTTTTAATGTAGTCTTACCACCAGATATTAAAATAGAACCAGTTGCGATAATATTTTTGGAAACTCCATGAATGGATAAGGAGCCTTCAGCAGTCACTTTTGTATTTCCATCCTTTGTAAAGTCAATTGATTTTATGTTTTGGATGATTCCTGTAAAACTCGTTTTTGGAAACGCCGCACTATTCATATAATCGGGATCATTAAAATGTTCCTGCATCAATCCATTTTCAAAAACAAAACCCCTGATTAGTCCAGTGAATTTTAATTGACCAGTTGTTGTGTTAAAAGAACAGGCAACATCTGAATTGGTTGCTTCTATATCTTCCGCAGAACCCTTAGAATAAAATCGGATGCTTGCTTTACGTGTGATCAGAATCTTTTCAGCAGGTACTACTATCGCAGTTTTAGATTGTTTGGAACTATCTTTTTTGAGCGTATCAATCAATTTTAAATTTTTATGATCTGCATAAGTGGAATCTAATAATTCAAAATTTGGTAATGCACTTCCCTCTGTTGTAACCTTTTTAAAATGGCTGGGAATATAAGAAACAAATAACCAGATATTGGCAAGGGTAAGCACTATTGCAGTTACAATAGAAGTGATTGTTGAATGATGTTTATAAAAAAATCCCAGATTTTGCTTTCGATTATTTTTAATGAATACAACGATCACAAAGAACCAGATAATTGCACCTATGATAAACATCTGGGGCAATTCTTTCATTAATTTTAAAAACATAGGATCAATTTCAAGCTTGGGTAAAAAAAAAGCTCCCATTTCTGGGAGCTTCAAAATTATACTATTTTCCAACAACGCCATTTGGTTTTGGGGCTTGGTTAGGCCATTGACCTGGTGGTGGTGGTGGTGGAGCAGGTAATGGTTTGCCAAATGGTTTTGGTGCACCTCGATGGCATGTATTACACGTAATTAATTGAATTTTAGTACTGTCTGTTTCAGTATGCTTTATAGTAGCTATGTATTTCTGATTCATTTCATTGGTCATACGGATCATATCTCTTGCAATAGATTTCACAGGATTTGCATCACTTGGCATATCCATTTTTCTGGGATTATCTTTCTCAGGCGCATGGCAATAATTACATTTAACCCCTAAATCAACTTTAAATTGATCCATTGCATGGTCTACTTCATCAAAAGTGGCGGTTGCAGGAAACACTTTAATATTTGTTAATTTTTTCGGCTTGGGTTGTAGAATATTGAAAGATTGACTAACAAGTGCACCTACAATTGTTAAGGCAAGTAGCAGTTTGATTTTTTTTCTGTGCGTTGATATCATATATAAATAATTTGACTCAATATAATCAAACAACACATTAAGCAGTAACCCCTAAGATTAGATTTCGGTCAAATCGCCTTTTTTATAGTTGAATCCCCATTAAATACTCCAACTTTGAAGAATAGTGAATGATTTTTATTAACTTTTAACAAATCAATTTTTATGAGGAAGGGTTGGGCAATACTTGTATTTTTTTTAAGTGCTGGCCTTCTCTTGTCTTTTACAATTTCATTTGCACAACAAAAGGAGCGCCCTAAAATTGGTTTAACCTTAAGTGGGGGCGGCGCTAAGGGGTTAGCTCATATTGGAATTTTAAAAGCCCTCGATTCTGCAGGATTAAAAATAGATTATGTTACGGGTACCAGTATGGGAAGCATTATTGGATCTTTATATGCCATTGGAAATACAGGAAATAAAATTGAAGAAATTGCTCGTGCCACAGATTGGAATCTCATGTTCTCTAATCTGGTTCCCCTTCGATCATTCTCGTTAGAAGAGAAAGGAGAGTATGGGAAATATGCGCTTGAACTTCCTTTTTCACAGGGGAAATTCACATTACCCTCCGGAGCCATTGAGTCGGAAGAATTATGGATCAAATTATCAGAATTATATTTCAATGTGAGCGATATTAAAAAGTTCAATCGATTTAAAATTCCATTTGTTTGTATCGCAACTGATATTACAAACGCAGAGGCCGTGGTACAGGATAGTGGAGAGATTGTAACAGCCGTAAGAGCCAGTATGGCAATCCCTGGCGTTTTTACTACGGTAGAATATAAGGGACTAAGATTAGTAGATGGAGGAGTTATTAGAAATTTTCCTGTTTCAGATGCGATTGCTATGGGCGCAAATTATACCATTGGCAGTAATGTAACGCAGGGTTTATTGAAAAAAGAAAAATTAAGTAATCCCATTCAGATCTTATTGCAAATTGCTTTTTTGAAAGAAGATCAGGATAATAGGAAACAAATAGAGATGACTGATTTATACATCCATCATGATCTCAGTAAGTTTAGTATAGCAGGCTTTGAAAAAGCAAATGAAATTATTGATACTGGAATTAAGAAAGGAATACAACTTTATCCAAGGTTTAAAAAGTTGGCGGATTCATTGAATCAAATTTATGGTCAGCAAAAGGAACTGAATTTAAATAAAAAGTCAATTGATTCTGTTTTTATCAGCGGACATGAAGTTAGGGGGCTCACTACCATTTCAGAAGAGTCATTTTTACATAGCGCCAATTATAAAGAGAATACAAAGTATTCGAAAAATGAGTTATCCGAAATGGTAAGAAGGGCCTATGCCACCAGAGAGTATCAATTTATTCATTATTCATTAGAGCCCTTACCAGAAGGTAATTTTGGAATTATTTTTGATGTAGACGAGGCGGAAGCTACTACTGCGAAAATGGGAATTCATTATAATACTTTTACGGGTATTAGTATGGTAGCCAACCTAACCTCCCGGAATTACTTAACACCTACTTCCAAATCACTTATTACTTTCAACCTTGGAGATAATATTAGAGTCAAGGCAGAGCATTATCAATTTTTTGGCGGAGAAAAAAGTTTAGTTGTTATACCAACTTTTCAATTTGAATCTTTTAAAGTAAACACCTATAGCAATTTTAAACAAGATGGTCTATATCGCATGAACTATTTTTTGAGTGATATAAAATTTCAATTGGCCAATCAACGCGTGATTAATTCTGGGCTAGGATTTAAATACGAATCCGAAAGGTATGATCCTGAATTACAATCTGCTTTGGAGTTAAAGGGAACTGATAATTATTCAACAACCTATGCTTATTTAAATATCAATACTCTCGATCGGCCTATTTATCCTAAAAAAGGAATTCGATTATACGGAGAATTTGGATATGTATTTTCACAGGATCCTCATCTGATCTATTCATCTTATGGAAGGGCTATTACTAGTCCGGATACTACAACCATCAATGCTTCAAATTATAATAGAGTTGTATTTAATATGGAATCTTATCATTCTTTAAATGACCGATTTACGATTCTTACACAATTACAAGCGGGTATTAACTTTAATAAGGGCGAAAATGAATTTAATGGGTTTTTTATAGGGGGGCTAAACAAAACATACCGCAATCAAATTGTGTTTGCAGGTTTACAAGATGCAACTTTAAGAGCGCAGAATGTAGTTGCAGGTATGATTGGGTTAAGAGCCAGAATTTGGAATGGAGTTTACATTATTGCGAAGAGCAATATTTTGGTCAACGATTTTATGACCAATAGAAATCTTACAGCAAACCCCAGATGGGTTACCGGGTCCGCACTTACATTTGCCTATAACTCAATCATTGGCCCTATAGAATTTAGTACGATGTACAGCAAACAAACAAATAGTTTGCAGACCTATGTGAATATTGGTATTCCGTTTTAAAATTCTTACTAGATTTCTTTAATCAATTACTTCATAGATATTGATGGGGAATTGTTTGTTTTTTAGACTTACTTCTCCAACACTAATGCAATTAAAAGATTCTTTTACTTTTTGGTAGGCGGTTTCTGAGATTACGATTTGACCGGCTTTCGCAATAGATTGAAAACGTGAAGCAGTATTTACAACATCGCCCACTACAGTATAATCAAGTCTTCTTAATGTTCCAGATCCGATATTTCCTGAGATCAATTCTCCACTATTAATTCCTATGGAAACTTTTGGTAAGAAGTTAAGACCATTATCTAATAGAGGAAGCCTATCTAATAAATTACGAATGGCAAGACAAGCATCGATGGCCCTGTCTAATTGATGTTTACCTCTAAAGACTGCCATGATCGCGTCTCCGATAAATTTATCAATATGTCCATCTTGAGCAATGATCTCTTTCACCATCACATCAAAATAAGTATTCAGCATTTTTACAACTGTATTAGCAGGTGCATTTTCGGTTATTGCTGTAAATCCACAAATATCAATAAAAGCTACAGTGGCTTCAATTGTTTCATTCACCAATAAAGAATCTTCGAACTGTTGACTAGCCATGAAATTGAGCACGTTTTCGTCAACATACATGCGAAGGATATTATTTTCCTTGATGGCTTTCAGAGTTTCATTTACTTGAGCTACATGCTTGATGGTTTTTTCGATGGTTAATTCCAGGTCCTCAAAATTCACTGGTTTACAAACAAAATCAAATGCACCTTTATTCATGGCACTTCGAATATTTTCCATATCCCCATAAGCAGAAACCATCACTGTTTTCATCAAAGGATTTGAATCATTGATCTTAGTTAATAAAGTAAGTCCATCCATCTCGGGCATATTGATATCGCTTAACACAATAGAAATATCTGGATGCTCTTCCATTTTAGTAATGGCATCTTTACCATTGATCGCAAATACAAATTCATATTTTTCATCACGGATCTGTTTACGAAATTTCTGTTTAATCAGCGTTTCCAAATCGATCTCATCGTCGGCTACAAGTATTTTTGACATTCGTTAGATTTTGAGTTTTTCTTTTAAGAGAGTAAAGTCAACCGGCTTTGTTAAGAAATCATCTGCACCTAATTTCATGGCTTGATTATAATTTTCCTGATCACCATATGCGGTGATCATCATTACGATGGGAGGGGGAGTATGATATTTAGTTTTGATTTTATCGAGAAGTTCTAATCCACTCATGCCCGGCATATTGATGTCAGATAAAATGAGTACTGCTTCATGATGATTGTGTTTTAAATATTCTAAAGCCATTTCGCCTGAAATAGCAAATGCAAAATCAACAATCCCGTCTCTGATCTCTTTGCGAAATCTTTGCTGAAACAGGGTTTGCATATCCTGTTCGTCGTCTACTACGAGTATTTTCATATTAGGGGTTTAATAATTTTTTAAATGGGTAAAATTATTTTAAACTCAGTCTCTTTTCCTTCTTCAGAATAAACCAATAATTCACCACCATGTCCCTTTGTGATGATATCGTAGCTCATGGATAATCCAAGACCAGTTCCTTCTCCAGTTGGCTTGGTAGTGAAGAAAGGTTGGAATATTTTTTCTTTTACTTTCTCTGGTATACCCGAACCATTGTCCTTTACAGAAATGAATAATTTATTTCCATCTTTTTTTGTGATGACTGTTACTGTTGGCTCATATCCCTCAATACCTTTCATCTTCTTCTCGTTGACAGCATAAAAAGCATTGGTAATGAGATTAAGGATCACCCTTCCGGTATCCTGAGGAATCACATTTACTTTTCCGATGGAAGGGTCAAAATCGGTGACCATAGTTGCATTGAATGATTTGTCTTTTGCGCGTAAACCATGATAAGCCAGACGCAGGTATTCATCTGCCAGTGCATTGATATTAGTAGGCTCTTTAATGCCAGTACTGCTTCGACTATGTTGCAACATACCTTTTACAATGGCATCGGCACGTTTACCGTGATGATTGATCTTTTCAAGATTAGCAGCTATATCATTTAGTAATTCATCTTCTATTTTTTCATCCCTTTCACTTTTCACTTTTAACTTTTCACTTTTGACTTCTTCTATCAATTCCAAACTCACTTCACTGAAATTATTCACAAAGTTCAAAGGGTTCTGTATCTCATGGGCAATACCTGCGGTGAGCTCTCCAAGTGAAGCCATCTTTTCGGATTGAACCAATTGTTTTTGCGTGGTTTTTAATTCACCCAAAGTAGTTTCCAGTTCCTTTTTTTGTTTTTGTAATAAACTATAGGCTTTTTGTTTGTGTTGATTATTACGATATAAGAGGAATACCACAACTAGAATTCCTGTAATGATGGAGATTAATCCATACATCCTTACCCGGTTATCATAATCTTGCTTAGCTTCTTTACTTTGTTGTTCTAATTGCTGGCGACGTGAGGATTCATTAAAAGTAAGCGTTTGAAACTGACGAATCTTATCGGTATTATATAAACTGTCTTTTAATGTAACAGAAAGTTGTAAGTATTTATAGGCACTATCTAACTGATGATTTGATTTATATAGATCTGCAATGATAGGGCTGATTTCTGCTATAAAATAGTTAGAATTTTCACCCCAGGATTGTACAGTTTTTTTATTTGTTTGATAAAATGTTAATGCCTTTTTTGCATAAAATAAAGCAGAGTCTAGTTGGCCATCGTTTTGAAATGTCTTTGCCATTCCAAAATAAGTTTTTGTTAACCAATAGTCATTTGGATGGGCGAGGGATAATCTATAAAATTTCAGAGCAGTTTTATTATCCCCTTTTGCTGCATAGCAATCTGCAAGTAATTGATTGCTGGAAGCTATATATGCCTGTTCTAAAGGCAATCCATTTATGTTCGTTAATTGATTTGCATAAATCAATGCAGAATCAGGTAAATGCAAGTTTAAGAAAGTATTTAGAATGATATTTTTTACTCTCCACTTAATCCAAGGATAACTTGGATCTTTTGGATTCAATGTATGTAAAATAGAGTCAGCAAGTTTCCCATATCCTAGTTCATGCTGATAATCTTTCATTGCTTTATAATCATAAGTAATATTATTAATAGCTTGTAACAGTAAAAATTTATCAGCTGCTTTCTCTGCTAATTTTAAATTTTCAAATCTAAGTTCTAATGACTTAGGGTAATTTCCCAGAGAATGCATCAGCGTTGCTACTACTTCTTGAAGACTAAACAATTGGATTAAAGTACTTGTTTCTTTTCCTGAATTATGTTTGCCAGAAGCTTTAATACTTTGTTGTAACTGCAGTGCTGTTTGTGCATAATATAAGGCAGAATCTGCATTATAATATTCCGTATAAAATGCATAAGAATAGGCAATCGATGTTAATACTTTTAAGCGGGTACTATCTTCTTGTGCCATTTTAAGCGCATACCATTTATCAACGAACATCTGATCCCGCCATCTTTCAACGCTGTCGGTAAGAGTAGTATCTTTTTTTATAGTAATGATCCGATCTGGAACTTCATCACCTCCATCCAGTTTTTCAACGGTAAGCCAACTGCCTCTGTGATATTTATATTTAATTTCTCCAGCCTTTAAATTCAAAGTGATGGATTTTGAATGATCACCTATGGTATTTAATAAATAGTTTTTATTAACAGTGGAGTCCCAATTAGTAAAACTACCAGTGATGAATATACTATCATGTTGTATGGCGGTCTTCTCCTTTAATAAGAAAGTTACTTTGACTTGAGCTTGCAAAGAAGATGCCAAGAACACATAAAAAATTAGACAAACAATATTTTTCATGAACACATTTTAAAATTCATTCAATATTTAAGAGCTGTGCTATACTAATGGAATCTGTATGATAAACTCAGACCCTTCCCCTTCTTTCGTTTCCACTTTCAATTCTCCACCATGTGCTTTTACAATATCGTAACTCAAACTCAGCCCTAACCCTGTTCCTTGTCCAGTAGGCTTGGTAGTAAAGAAGGGTTGAAATATTTTATCCAATATGTTTTTTGGTATCCCGTTTCCATTGTCACTTACGGAAATTAGTATATTTTTTGATGATTTTGTGGTATTAATTGTGATCGTAGGCACATAATTGGAAGCTTCCATTTTCTTTTTTTCATTCACTACATAAAAAGCGTTGGTAATTAAATTCAGGATCACTCTTCCAATATCCTGAGGAACCAGATTTACTTTACCAAGAGTGGGGTCATAATGGGTAATCATAGTAGCATTAAATGATTTGTCCTTCGCTCTTAATCCATGATATGCAAGGCGTAAATATTCATCTGCTAAGGCATTGATATCTGTTAACTCTTTTTGTCCGCTGCTACTGCGGCTATGTTGGAGCATTCCTCGCACAATATCGCCAGCGCGTTTTCCATGATGGTTAATCTTGGAGAGATTTTCTTTCAAATCAGCAGCTATATGTTGCGCTTCTTCTAGATTACCTTTTTGAATTTCTTCATTCATTTCATCCACAAGTTCGGTGCTTACTTCACTGAAATTATTGACGAAGTTTAAAGGGTTCTGAATCTCATGTGCAATGCCGGCAGTCAACTCACCAAGAGAGGCCATTTTTTCTGATTGTATCAGCAATGATTGTGTGGCTTTCAGATCTTTCAAGGTTTTCTCGATCTGTTCTTTGGCCGATTCCAGTTTATTAAAATCCTCATACCGTGCATAAGCAATTGAAAAAGCATCTGCCAGATTTTGCACCAGTTGCAATTCATCTTTATTCAATGGAGCTTCAGTTCCTACATAAAGCATGCCCTGTAAAAAAGGTAGAAAATGTAAATGGAGGTTAGTTGGAGGATTTTCTGTTGCATATGTTTCAGGAGAGGATATTGCACCCCTTTGTAATAAGATCTTAGTTGATTCAACAAAAGTTTTTTCATCCCAGCTTTCCAGGTATATTTCCATTTTACGCCAGTGAGGAAGCAATTCTTTTAAAGGCTCTGAATTTTCATAAGGTAACTGAAAAGAAGCGATGGCTTTTCCCTCAGCAGTAGATAACATGGTTTGGATCTGCTGATTTTCTTCATCCATAATAAAAACACCGCAACGTGTAAATGGTACGCCCAGGGTAGTTAATTCATTCCAGATGATGGGAGTGATCCTTTCAAGATCATTACTGGTTCTCATGGAAGCGATCTCTGCACGAACTCTGTCAACCGAAGCGCGTTTCAATGCCTCTAGTGCCTGAATTTCTGCATTTTGAATATCTAGGAAACGGATATAGGCCTGTTCGAAAACTTTTGTGAACTTATTTAAGATGGCAATTTCTTCAGCTGTAAAAGTATTTCTGGTAAGACTGACTAGCTGAATGCCAATTCGATCACCCATGCTAAGAGAAATGGTATAATATTGGGCGATTTTTACAATTTCTTTTCTTTCTGGAGTCACTTTCCTAAAATCAGTTAGTTCAAACATATAATGCAGAAACGCTTCTTTTTCTGCACCAGTAAAACATTTTGAAAATATACTCTCATGATTCGCCCTTGCTAATAATACATCATTAGTGAAAGAGAAATTAACATAGGGAACTGTAAAATCATCATATTTTAAATCATTTTTAGTTAATGACCATATTTTAGTGTCAACATTGTCCTCGGAAAAAATGATAATATTTACTGTATCAAAATTTACATCTAACTCTATCATTTTATTCTTAACAGTAGCCAATACTTCTCCCATTTCATTTGCTTTTTGCATTGCCAAAGAACGGCTCCTCACTTTTTCTAATGCCGTTTCAATTTGTGCTTCTCTTGCTTGCGCCTCAGCTTTTAGCAGATCGAGATATCGCCTGTAGGTTTGTCCAAACACTGCAGCAAAGCGTGTAATGATCTTTGCCGTTTCTGCTGAAAGTTCTTTTACGGAAAATGCATACAGACATCCTTCATTGAAATAAAAAGCAGTCAAAATAAACCGGTTCGACAATGTAGCTCTATCCCATCTGGCTTTGTAGTTGGGCTGAGCATTGACGATATTTAAATAATTGATCTTGTCATCACCTTCCAATATATATTGAAATACTTCTTTTTTTTGCTTCCATCCTTCAAAAGAGCCCTGGAAGAGAGGGTGTATTTTCATATCAATATGACCAATCACCAAATCCGCTTTCGATTCATTTGTTTTTGAAGCCGTCCATGCTTCCATGATATAAGGTTCATGCATAATCCCAATACCACATCTTTCTAATTCATCCAGTCCCAGTTTTACTAATTCATCAAATAAAGTGACAACTGTTTCACCAACATCCTGGCTATTATGCATTGCCATGGTTTTACTTCTCACTCTTTCTAATGAAGCTTCTATTTGTGCTTCTCTTGTTTGCTCTTCTGCTTTCTGGAGGTCAAGAAAACGTATATAGGATTGTTCAAACACTTTAGCAAAGCGCTTGATTATCGCGTTCTCCTCTTCCGAATAAGGAATACCATCATAGTTGACGATGTTTAGTGCAAAATGGCTCATTAAGACAATAGAACCAGCGTACCCGGGGCAGCTTAGTAGATACTTTTGTCTTTCTGTAGGAATTGGCACGTATTTGAAAAAATGTTCCCAGAACTTATTTTTTTCATCATAACTCACATTTCGGGTGTAAAAATCCAATGTGTACTTCCTAGCTTCTTTAAGCGATTTCTGAACTTCATTGTCTGAATAAGGGATATGTATTAATGTTGGATAGGTCTGAAATGAACTTGCTATCCATGCGCTTAGATCATCACTTTCATTGAATAGCAAATTGAAACTTGCAGCATTAATCTTAAAATTCAATTGTTCAAATTGCTGGAAAATCACCTGGATAACATCTTGAAGCTCTTTACTTTTCTGCATACCCATTGAGCGACTTCTTACTTTTTCCAATGCCGTTTCGATCTGTGCTTCTCTTGCTTGAGATTCTGCTTTTTGCAGATCTAAAAAACGCGTATACGTACCATCAAATGCATGAGCGAATCTTTCTACAATTTGATAGCTTTCAATGGGTTTAGGTTCAGAAGATGAAAATGTGATGAAACCTTTGGAAAAAAAAGCAGCATAAATCAGCCTCCGATTTTCTTTTATATCCGTAGCAGCACTTTGCAATTCACTGAACTGACTCATGCTTATTCTGTATTGAATAAAATCTTGCAGCTGCTGTCCTGAAATATCAATTAAGATTGATTTCTTTTGATCTTTCCATGCCACAAAAATTTTATTCATCACAGTTGGTTCATCAATGGAAGCCTGAACTTTTCGATCTACTTGATTGCCATCCATAGTTATCCAGAATTCTATTGTTCTTTCTTCTTCCTTTATCAAACCAATAGTTACTTGATCAGGGATCTCACCCAATCCTAGTAATTGATTAAAAAGTAGATAAGCGGTTTCTCCCAGCTCCTCACTTTTTTGCATGGCCAATGAACGACTGCGAACATTATTCAATGCAGCTTCTATTTCGAGTTCTCTATTTTGACTTTCTACTGCTTTTCTTTTTTGCTCTAACTCCTCAATGGTCTCTTCTAAAAGAATGCCTGTGGTGTACTTCACTTTTTCTGTACGCTCCAATTTAAATGCGGTAAGTTCTAATTCTTTATTTGCTTTTTTCAACAGTAGGAGCATGGAATTTTTTTCTTCATCACTCATGTTTTTAGATTGTTCTACTAGAACTGTGATCGACTGTATATCTTTGTTCATATAGTTTCAGTTTGAAGAAAAAAAGTAATACCGGGATTGATTATTTCTCTTTTAGTAATACACAACAAGCGGTTAATCCATGCATTTCTAAATTTCCATTGGTAGCTCTTCCCAATTCTGCAGAGCTAAACATACCTGCCATAGGTACATTCCAAACATTTGTGATTCCTTCGATCTCCTCATTGATCAATGGCCCCAGAGATAACTTTCTCCCTGCACAACTATAAATTACCATAGCGTCTGCCTCCGGCATTTCAGTTTCTTTCAGATGCTCACAACCCTGAATCACTTTCTCAATCACATCAAAATCAGGAGGGATGGAAAAACGAACTTTTGAGCCCTGTGTCATGGTACCCGCACAATAAAAGGATCGGTCACTCCAATCAACCAGAAGCCCCGACCGCATCACTGGATCTCCTGATTCACGTTGAATTTGAAAGGGCAATGCAATGGAAGTTTCCAATAAAAAATTTTCTGAAGTCACATTTTTAAGTCCGCCAAATTTGATCACCAAGTCCAGTACTGGAATATCATCAATCGTGTACACATGATTACCCTCGCTTTTAGTAATCGTTTTTTCTGTGCCCACGGCCTTCCATCCACTCGTAGCTTTGCTTTTTATGTTCACTTTATCTTCATCGATTACTACGGTTACAATTCCGTTGTTGCTGATTTTATGATTGGTGAATACGGAACTTCCGGTGAAGGAAAAATCATCCCCTGCCATCCCACCATTTACATTTGCCCCCTTACCCAATATATCTTCAAATCCATGTAGTAATTCTTCTGCATCTGTGTTTAGATTGCAACTAGCGATTAGAAAGCAGGGGTTTGCAAATTTTTCCAAAGATTTAGTGGCGATGGCTTTTGTTGTTTCTCTATAATTGCCATCCTTAAATTCATCAAAATAAATAGTAAAGTATTGTTCATTTAAATCCAGTAATAAAATAGCAGTTTCTCCTGAGCTGATAGATTGATCAGTAAATTCTCCATGTGTGGTTGTTCCATAAATTGCTATCCCTGCCAAATCTAATATCCCACAAATGGAAGGGATATCTTGTTTGGTTGACAAAAAAACAATGGCCAATGTTGGTTTAAAACCATCTTTTAAACAATTGTCTAATGCAATCTGTATTTCTGAAGTCCCATTCCCTTTGATAGATTTAGATTTCATGGCAATGATTATGTAATAAGTTTTTGAAGTCGGCTCTTTTACCCTAAATAAACTTACATAGGGATTCTTCCTACCTAAGGAGTTATATGAAACTTGTAAGAATGATTAGGGGCCAGCTGCCGAATGTGTTATGGAAGTTAATTAAAATGTGTTATGAAAACAACATCAGCTTTAATCTTAATGCTATTATAAGGAAATGGTGAAATCAGGCTAAATTCAATCATGCGCTAACTAAGATGCAGCATACGGAATGTTGAAATTTCGGGAAGTTCTGATTAACTTGTCATTCTTAATAGTGAATATAAATTATTAGTCAAACTCAATTAGAAGGCCTCAGAAAAAATATATTATGAGCAAAAAAGAATTAAGAAGCAGGGGTTGGTTTGGACGTTCGGGTAAGGATGGATTTATTTATCGTTCCTGGTTTAAGAAACAAGGAATTCCTCAGGATGAATTAGAAGGGAAACCCATTATCGGGATCTGTAACACTTGGTCGGAATTAACGCCCTGCAATTCTCATTTTAGAGAATTAGCTGAATTTGTAAAGCGTGGAATTATTGAAGCAGGCGGTTTTCCTGTAGAATTTCCGGTGATGTCGTTGGGTGAATCTTTGATGAAACCTACCACTATGTTATATCGAAATCAGGTAAGCATTGATGTGGAAGAATCGATTCGGGCAAATCCTCTCGATGGTGTAGTGCTTTTATGCGGATGCGATAAAACTACACCAGCATTAGTGATGGGAGCCTGCAGTGTTGATATACCAACGATTGTTTTATCAGGAGGTGCGATGCTTACAGGAAAATTTAAAGGAAAAAGTATCAGCACGAGTGATCTCTGGCTTTTTAGTGAAGCGAATCGTTCGGGTAAAATGAGTGATCAGGAAATGCTTGCAGCTGAAGCGGGCATGTGCAGAAGCGACGGACATTGTGCAGTAATGGGCACAGCATCCACAATGGCCTGCATGGTAGAATCATTGGGATTATCGCTGCCTCAAAATGCCGCAATACCTGCACCGGATTCTGCAAGAAAAGTTATGGCACAATTAACCGGCAGAGAAATTGTAAAGATGGTGGCAGAAGATAGAAAGCCTTCTGATATATTGAAAAGAAATGCATTCGAAAACGCCATTAGAGTAAATGCCGCAATTGGTGGATCTACCAATTTTGTAATTCATCTAATTGCGATTGCCGGAAGAGTGGGAGTGGAACTGAGTTTGCAAGACATGGATTTATTTTCTCAATCTGTTCCTTTGATTGTGAACTTACAACCTTCTGGGAAATATTTTATGGAAGACCTTTATTATGCTGGTGGATTACCTGCTGTAATAAAAGCGATGCTTCCATTATTAAATAAAGATGCGGTTACTGTAAACGGAAAAACAGTTTTGGAAAATTATTCGGAAAGTGCTTGTTATGATGCAGAAGTAATTTCAAGTTTAGAAAATCCATTTAATGAAGTATCTGGTATCGTTGTTTTGCATGGTAATTTATGTGAGAAAGGTGCTGTGATTAAACCTTCTGCTGCCAGTAAACATTTGATGCATCATACGGGTAAAGCTGTAGTGTTTGAAACCATTGATGATTATAAAGAAAGAATTGCTGATCCTAATTTAGATATCGATGAGAACAATATTATGGTTTTGAAAAATGTTGGATTAAAAGGATATCCTGGTATGCCGGAAGTTGGCAACATGGGGCTCCCACCAAAATTGTTAGAAAAAGGAATTACTGATATGGTGCGTATTTCTGATGGAAGAATGAGTGGCACTGGCTTTGGTACGGTGGTATTGCACGTTTCTCCCGAAGCAGCAATTGGGGGCAACTTAGCATTTGTTGAGAATGGTGATTTGATTACACTGAATGTGGCAGAAAGAAAATTGCATTTGCATGTTGATGATGCCACTTTAGAAGCTCGTAAGAAAAATTTTAAACCGATCGATCTGGGATATAACAGAGGATACACCAAACAATTTTTAGATCATGTATTGCAACCCGAAGAAGGTGCCGACTTTGATTATTTAAAAGGTTGTTCGGGTTCAGATATTCAACGCGATTCTCATTAAAGTTGCAAATTAAATCGTATGGAAAATAAGATCTTTCATCAGCAAGTAGCAATTGTAACTGGAGCAGGAAAAGGCATTGGGTTTGCGGTTGCTCGTCAATTAGCATTGCAAGGCGCAAGTGTAGTTTTGAATGATATTGATATTAATTTGGCTACAACTGCCAGTCAAAAAATTAAAGCCGATGGTGGTTCTTGTGAAGCATACGGCGGCGACATTTCAGAAATAGAAATCATTGAAGGGATTTTAAAATTCACTGTTGATACATTTGGCAAATTAGATATTCTGCTTGCCAATGCTGGCATCACTACTTATGGTGACTTTTTAGAGTACCAGCCTGCATCCATGCAAAGATTGTTACAGATCAATTTGTTTGGAACTTTTTTCTTAACACAGGCAGCCACTAAACAAATGGTAAAGCAGGGACAGGGCGGAAGTATACTCATCACTTCATCTGTAACCGGTCATGCAGCGCATCCATTTTTAGCAGCTTATGGAATGACGAAAGCCGGGCTTGATCAATTGGTAAAAAATCTGGTGATTGATTTAGGTCCGCATAAAATTAATATCAATACCATGGTGCCGGGTGCTACTTTAACAGAACGCACATTGATTGAAGATCCGGATTATCTGGAGATCTGGTCGCGCATTACACCATCAGGACGCCCATCCACCACTGATGATATTGTAAATGCTGCACTGTTTTTGGTGTCGCCTGCATCGCGACAAATTATGGGGCAAAATTTAGTAATCGATGGAGGTTGGACTTCTGTTGGAGTTCCTCCTTATTAATTTATTTTATCTAACAATTAATGTTGCCTGTAATACAGATGGCTTCGTTCCAAAACCTGGTCCACCCCAATCTGTTTCATCTCCATTTTGAAGACGTAGCAATTTAAATTTTCCGTTTTCATAAGTACCTTCTTCTACTTTACCATATTGCCATTCATGCCCCAGATTTTTCTCTTTAGGCTTGAATGTGATATGACAATCTGATCCAATCAAAAGGAATTTATTTTCTTCTATGGTGATGATCATTAGTTTGCCGATTGGTTTTGAATGATTAGGTGCCGCATTTGCTCTGCCATCACCTCCAAAGAATATAGTTGCTAGCCAATTTCCTAAATCGATCTTTTGTTCCTCATTATCTTCCCGTTCTATAACAGCTTTTATTTTACCATCAAAATTCCATTGTGCTAATTCGCGCATCATAGGGGCAAGAATGGTGTATTCCTGTGCAAATGGAGTTAAGTGATTTGATAAATATTCTTTTGAAAAATTTTGATTGTTGTCATCTACTCCAAATGGAGCAAAACCAATTCCCCCTTTTGCAAATACCTGATAAATATATTTTGCTTTATCATTTGTAAAACTAGCTTCCGGAACAAAAAGTGGATTGTCTTTACGTGAGTAAAGGTCCATTACTTTTAAAATTTTCTCACTACCAAATTCGTAGATGTCAGGTGCCAGAAAATCTATAGATGGTGCGGCAGCCTTCCAAATAGGAATAACATTGTCAGTTGGTCCACCACTTTCATAGCTATCTGCTGTTGGGTTTGTAAGTGGGTTACGCAATGCAGCATTCACATACATCGGCAAGGCATATTCAGCTTTTCCAGCTGCTGTTACTTGCTCAATGAATCTTGCAACAGACCATGCCTGAAAATATTCATCTGCTCTTTCTCCAAATACTTTTTGCCAGTTACCATTACCATTAGAACTATCTATAACATTTAATTGTTTCAAGAGGGTAGATTCTAATAATTCTTTTGGAACTGGTTGCTTAAATAATAATTGTGCGCTATCTGAATAATCTCTCACACTGCCCCAGGCCCCGGGTTCATTTTCTACTTGCATCATGATAACGGTATGCTGTTTATCAACTTTTTTCAGATAACGCATCACAGCGGCAAATGCCTTTTTATCAGCTTCAATGGTTGCACTGAAATTAGGCGATGGAGAGTCAACTGAATTCCCCTTTTTGTCAATGATGTTAGGATATTTCGCTGCTTCTTTCTTCATCCACTCTGGCATATAGTGATTACTTCCATTTTTCCAGGTGGCAAACCAAAGTAATACAGCATGCACTTTATGTTTCCTCGATTGTTGTAGTAAGGTATCAATTAATGAAAAATCGAATTTTCCTTGAACCGGTTCAATCTGTTCCCAGTATATTGGAACTTCTAAAGTATTTGCATTTAACTCTTTGATGGCAGAGAAAACGGAAGGTAGCATGCCGGGCCAGGCACTGGAATTATGGGCTTGAGCGCCAAGAATAAAAAACGGTTTGCCATCAACCAATAATGCATGCTTTCCATTTTTTTCAATCAGTTTGGGAATAGATGCATCTATTTGTCCAAAACTTTGAATACATGAAAAAGATACAAAAAAAGCGGAAAGCCATAATACCCTTAATTTATTTAGCATAACAGTATTTTGAATTAGAAATATTCTATTTAGAAGCAATTTTCAACTCCTGGGCATTAAAATCAACCAACTTATCAATCCCTTATCCAAAGAAAATCTAACGTTATCTTTTTCTTTTTGATAACCTCGAACTTGAGATTGTACATTTTTGTCTTGCAAAAGGATCAGGGACAAATCTGATAGACAAATGGGTTGTGGCGACTTTACAGGCAATGACATAAAATAATATTACACAATTTTCCTAATTCCGTTGGAGACTATTTACTTAATTATAGTAAGTATTAGGGATAACGGGGTTGCTGTTAAATATAAAGTAACTTTTAAAGACTTGATAAAATTTTAAGGTTAATTTGTATCATTTATTTTCAAGGCAACTAGTTATCTTGCTTCCTTTAAAAATCTCCATGCAAATCTTAGCACTTTTTTCTTCTTCATCCTGGATGATCATTCTTTTTGCATCCTTTTTTATCGGACTTGGTAAAGCTGGATTGAAAGGTATTGATATGCTTAGTGTAACATTAATGGCTTTTGTTTTTGGAAGTAAAGCATCTACAGGAATTGTGCTACCTCTTTTATGTTTAGCTGATATTGCAGCAGTTAGTTATTATAATCGTCATGCTAAATGGATGCATTTTTGGAAAATAACTCCCTGGATGATCATTGGAATTTTATTAGGCATCTATGTTGGCAAGGATATGAATGAGGTTCTGTTTCGTAAAATAATGGCAGTCATTATTTTACTAACGGTTGTTATTATTTTATTCATGGAATATCGTAAGTCTACAAAGGTTCCAACAAACCCTTTGTTTGTTGTTAGTACTGGTCTTGCAGCAGGTTTTACAACCATGTTAGGGAATCTTGCGGGTGCTTTTTCGAACTTATATTTTTTGGCCATGCGCTTAGAAAAGAATGATTTTATTGGCACTGCAGCCTGGATCTTTCTTTTCATGAATTTATTCAAACTGCCCTTTCAAATATTCTTATGGAAAAATATCTCCATACAAAGTTTACAGATAGATGCTTACCTGCTTCCCACCTTGATTATTGGTTTTTTAGTAGGTCTAAAATTGGTTGATAAAGTAAAAGAAGAACACTATCGAAAATTAATTATCATTTTAACGCTTATTGGGTCATTGTTCATGCTTTTTAAGCGATAATAATTATTGGATGAATGGCAATTAAAATCTTTTAAATAGATTTTTTGCATTACTGGATTGACTTATATTTATTGTCCATATAATTTTCCCACTCTTAACGGTTAAAATTTGTCAATGAAAAAAATGCTTGTCCTGCTGCTTGCGGCAATTGTTACGGTTACTTTATTCTCTTGCAGTAATAAAAGAAGTGGAAAGCCACGGTTACTGGTTTTTAGTAAAACTGCTGGTTATCGTCATGCTTCTATTCCAAATGGAATTGCAGCTATTCAAAAATTAGCGAAAGAGAATGGGTATGATGTAGATACTACAGAAAATGCTTCCATTTTTAATGAAGACAGTTTAAAGAATTATTCTGCAGTTGTTTTTATGAGTACTACTGGTAATGTATTAGATTATAGACAGCGCACAGCTTTCGAGAGATACATTCAAGCAGGTGGAGGATTTGTTGGGGTTCACTCTGCTACCGATACAGAATATGATTGGGGTTGGTATGGCAGATTAGTTGGCAACTATTTTATTGATCATCCTGGTATTAATGATACATTCCCAAATGTACAACAGGGTACATTACATGTGGTAGATCAAACCTTTGGTGCTACAAAACATTTACCTGCTGTTTGGACTAGAACAGATGAATATTATAGTTTCAGAAAACAACTTGATAGTAGCGTTCATGTGTTGATGAATATTGATGAAACAAGTTATAAAGGCGGACATAAAATGGGAAACCATCCAATGTCATGGTATCATGACTATGATGGTGGACGTGCATTTTATACCGAACTTGGGCATACTGCAGAATCTTATACAGAAGATAATTATACCAAACATTTGTTAGGTGGAATTCAATATGCTATAGGTGAAAATAAAAATTTAAATTATAGTAAAGCAACATCAGAATATGCGCCTGATGAAGATCGTTTTGCAAAAGTATCTTTAGTACAGGGCACATTTTTTGAACCTACTGAAATGACGATACTTCCGAACTATGATGTAATGGTAGCTCAACGTCGTGGTGAATTGTTATTATACAAAGCAGATACCAAGCAAGTAAAACAGGTTGGATTTTTAAACGTGTATTGGAAAACTTTGCATACTCCTAATGTTAATGCAGAAGAGGGTTTATTAGGTTTATGCAAGGATCCGAATTTTGCAAAAAATCATTGGATCTATATTTATTATAGTCCTGCCGATACAAGTGTAAACCGTTTGTCTCGTTTTACTTTTGTGAATGATACTATTGATAATAAAACGGAGAAAGTAATATTGGATGTAAAATCACAACGCGAAATATGTTGTCATACTGGAGGCTCTATCGCTTTTGGTCCGGATAACCTTTTATATTTTTCAGCAGGAGATAATAGTACTCCATTTGATGAGCCTGGTGCTAAATATGTGAGTAGCAGTTTTGCTCCACTGAATGATGTTCCTGGGCACGAACAATATGATGCGAGAAGATCATCAGGTAATTCGAACGATTTACGCGGAAAGATTATGCGTATCAAAGTAAACGATGATGGAACTATAAAAATTCCTGAAGGAAATTTATTTCCAGTAGGAACTCCAAATACAAGACCAGAAATATATGTAATGGGAGATCGTAATCCTTATCGTATTTCTGTGGATCAGAAAAATAGTAATCTGTATTGGGGTGAAGTTGGTCCGGATGCAAATTCAGATAGTTTAAAAACCCGTGGACCTAAAGGGTATGACGAATTAAATCAAGCCCGTAAAGCTGGATTTTTTGGATGGCCTTTATTTGTAGGTAATAATTTTCCTTATCATGAATTCAATTATGCAACTGGCGTTCCCGGACCAGCATTTGATCCAACTAAGCCAGTAAATAATTCTAGAAATAATACCGGTTTAAAAGAATTGCCTCCTGCACAGCCTGCATTTATTTGGTATCCTTATGGAAATTCACCTGATTTTCCTGAACTAGGTACGGGTAGTCGTAATGCTATGGCAGGTCCTGTTTATTATACTGATATGTTCCCTGCTGAAACCCGTTACCCTGATTATTATAATGGAAAATTATTCTTTTATGACTGGATGCGTGGTTGGATCAAAGCTGTAACGATGAGACCGAATGGAGATTTTGATAAGATGGAACCTTTTATGGAACATACCGCTTTACATAATTGTATTGATATGGAAGTGGCGCCGAATGGTAAAATCTATTTGTTGGAATATGGAACTGGTTGGTTTGCAAAAAATCCTGATGCAGGTTTAAGTGTGATAGAATATACAGGAGGAAATAGAGCGCCAAAGATCAGTGGAATTAAAGTTGATAAAGCAACGGGTAATTTACCATTCAAAGTAAAAGCAACAGTAGATGCAAAAGATCCAGAAAATGATAAAGTGTCTTATACCTGGGACTTAGGAAATGGAACCAAGCAAGAAACAAAAGAACCTTTCATTAACTATACTTACAACACTGCGGGTGATTATAAAATATCTGTAGAAATTAAAGACAGTAAAGATGCGGTCAGTAAAAGCAATGCTGTAGAAATTTTTGCTGGTAATGAAACTCCTGAAGTGCTTGTTGAATTAAAAGGTGGAAATAAATCTTTCTTCCTACCTGGACAGGCTATTAACTATTCAGTTTCTGTAACTGATAAAGGAGACACATCTAAAATAGATCCTGCTAATTTATATGTGGCGGTTGATTATATGCAAGGATATGATAAAGCTGCAATTGCAGCAAATGGTGTGGGTGCAAATATTGAAGGAAAAGTATTGACACAAACCATGGATTGTAAGAGTTGTCATAAAGAAGCTGAAAAATCAATCGGACCAGCATTCACGTTGGTTTCTGCAAAATATGCGAAGAGTCCTGATGTAGTAACTTATTTAAGTCAAAAAATACGCAAAGGTGGTGCAGGCGTTTGGGGTGATGTAGCAATGGCAGCTCATCCAAATATTTCAGAATCAGATTTAAAACAAATTATACAATATGTAGTTGGCTTAAGTAGTAAGAATGTTGCTAAGGCTTCACTTCCAGCAAGTGGAACAATTGTTCCTCCAGCAAATTCCAAGCCTGGCACAAGTTTGGTTTTATCTGCAAGTTATACAGATAAGGGTGGAAATAATATTAAAGCACTTACTGGTAGAAATAGTGCCGCGCTAAATGCTGCATCTATCTCATTTACAGGAAAAGAAAAAATGAATGGATTTACAGTGGCTAATTATAATGGAATGAATTTGATGATCTCGCCAGCACAACCAGGATGGTTTGCATTGGATGATATCGATCTAACAGGTGTAGGATCAATGACCTTCATGATGGGCTTTTTAGCTGCGCCAAAAATTGGGGTAGATTTTGAAATACACTTAGATGCCGAAAATGGTAAACTGTTAGGTAAATCTTTATTCTTACCAACTGGTAATGCAAAAGCGAATTTTGCAATGATGCCAATCAGCATTAGTACAGTATCTGATGGAGCTTTGCATAAAATCTATATTACTTCAAAAAGAAAAGATAAAGAAACAGCTACTGTTGCTGTTTCCTCTGTTCAATTTGCGGGCAAGTAATTAATAATTTTAGAATTTTATAAGGGCTGTTCTGAAAAGAACGGCCCTTATTTTTTGGAAATGCTTTTATTCCCTTTTATAAAATTGATTGCAAGAACAACAAGTATAATGATCAATCCAAAGAACTCTCTTGTTTCTTCTACCCAGGGTTGCTCCGCTTTCATGGTAGAAGCAATACTAGTTGCTTGATGATATCTGATCCAATCAATCATACCATTTTCGTCGAACATTTTATACATCGCATAGGCCCCAAAAATGGTAAACCCTATATAATAACCAATTTTTGGATATTTATTCTTTATGGCCAGATAGCATAGTACTGCAGGGTATAAATAGATTGGCATCCATAAGTAAGGATCTGGATCATTATACTGCACCGCAGCAAAAAGAATAAACACAAGGATGAAGATGATATTGAAAACTTTCATAAAAGGTGGGTTAAATATTTTGGTAATAATAGGAAAAATAAATTATTAGATTTACTTAAGTATCATACCCTTTTTTAATTAAGCTGAAATTAATATCTGCTAAATGAAAACACTTACATGTATACGTCCTGGAGCGTTTGAATATTCTGAAATCGATATGCCCGTTAAAGAACCTGGAAAATCGATCTTAAAAGTTGAACGAATCGGAATCTGTGGCACGGATTTACATGCATTTGAAGGAACGCAACCCTTTTTTAATTATCCCAGAATTTTAGGTCATGAACTGGCATTATCAATTGTAGAAACTAATGCTCCAGGTTTTTTAGTTGGTGAGTTGGTAACCATCATTCCATATTTTAATTGTGGACATTGTATTGCTTGTAAAATGGGGAAGCCAAATTGTTGTGTTGAAATATCAGTATTTGGAGTGCATATAGATGGTGGGATGTGTGAATACATTCTTGTTCCCAATGAAGCATTAATTCATGGTAAGGGCTTATGTGCGGATGAATTAGCACTTATTGAGCCACTTGCTATTGGCGCACATGCAGTGCGAAGAGCAAATGTGCAGCCAAATGAAAATGTTTTGATTATTGGGGCAGGTCCTATTGGAATCGGCATTATTGAGTTTGCAAATATTGCTGGTGCAAATGTAATTGTATTGGATATTAATGAGTTTCGTTTAGATTTTTGTAAGAAACAATTTAGCACTGCCACTATAATTAATTCCGTAAAAGAGAATGCAATGGAAAGAATTAAAGAACTTACAAAATCAGATATGCCAACTGTTGTTTTTGATGCGACTGGAAATCTTTCTGCCATTAATCAGGGTATAAACTATTTGGCACATGGTGGCAGATATGTGCTTGTTGGATTACAAAAGGAAACTATCTCTATTTCTCATCCAGAATTTCATAAACGAGAAGCCACTTTGATGAGTAGTAGGAATGCAACAAAATCTGATTTTGAACAAGTAATCTTATCCATTAAGGACGGAAGGGTTCATCCACTTAACTATATCACAAATAGAATACCATTTGATGATGTGGCATCTGTATTTTCCACTTTATTAGATCCTTCAAGCAACGTGATAAAGGCAATGATCTATTGTTAATTTTTGTTTTGAGTTTAAAAATATTTTGGAATCTATTAATTTTATGTACTTTTATTAACCAAATGGTTAATTTTTGAAAGAGAAGCGAAACGATAAAGGCACTGAAGAAAAAATTTTGATAGCAGCAAGGCAGGTTTTTATTGAAAAAGGACTTGCTGGTGCCAGGATGCAGGACATTGCTGATAAGGCTGAGATCAATAAAGCCATGCTGCATTACTATTTTAAAAATAAGGAAATGCTTTTTGAAGTGATATTTCGTGAAACAGCCGGAAAGCTATTTCCTCATTTTGAAAAATTGATGGATTCCGACTTGAATTTCTTTGATAAAATGCGCTCCATTGTTTCGAGCTATATTGAAGTAATCATTCAAAATCCGTATATACCGCTATTTGTAATGAATGAAATGAATAAAAATCCTGAAATGGGGATTAAAAATTTCTTTGAAGCACAGAAACCGGGATTCGTTCGAAAATTCAAAGAATCTATAGAACAAAGTGCAAAAGATGGACTTATTCATCCCATACCCCCAATTCATTTAATCATGAATATGTTTTCTATGTGTGCATTTCCTTTCATTGCTAAGCCAATGCTTAAATTACTTACAGGTATTGAGGATGAACAGTTTAAAAATTTGATGGAACAGAGAAAGGTATTGGTAGCTGAGTTTATTATTAATTCGATTCGAAAATAATTTTTTTATGCGTAAGTTAACTAAATGGTTAATAATTGGGTCGGCTGGCTTTGTAATCACCTTACGGCCAATTCCATCCCTTTCTCAAAACCCCATTTCCTTGCTTAATTTAGAGCAGGCCTATCAATTAGCAAGAGCCAATTATCCCTTGATTAAACAAAAGGATTTAATTAGTAAGTCAGCTTTCTTAACGATTGATAATATTAATACCGCTTACCTCCCTCAATTAAGTTTGAACGGTCAAGCCAGTTATCAGTCGGATGTTACTAGTATAAAAATCCCGATTGCCGGCGCCAATATTACTCCTTTGAGTAAAGACCAGTATAAATTCTGGGGCGAATTAAATCAATTGATTTATGATGGCGGTATCATTAAAAATCAAAAGCAATTACAGGATCGAAGTTCGTTGGTAGATGATCAGAAAATTGAAGTAGAAATGTATAAATTGAAAGATCGAATCAACCAACTATATCTCGGTGTTTTATTATTAGATGCACAGATAAGTCAAGCCAATTTATCCAAAGAAAATATTCAAATCGGACTCAATACAGTAACTGCCCAATTAACAAATGGAACCGTTTTTAAGTCGGCCGTTTTGGTACTTGAAGCGCAGCTTTTACAAACTGATCAAAGAGTAGTGGAATTGAAATCAAATAAAAAAGCACTTCTTCAGGTTCTTTCCTTGTTTATTCAACAATCCATAAGTGAATCAGTGAAGTTGGAAAAACCAATTGTTGCAGACCTGATTGATACAACCATCAATAGACCGGAATTAAAATTATATGCTTATCAGGATAGCTTTTGGCATGTTCAAAATCAAATGGTGACTGCAAAATCAAATCCCAGACTGAGCCTCTTTGCCCAAGGTGGTTATGGAAAACCAGGATTAAATATGCTCAATAATGAATTTGCTCTTTTCGGTATTGGAGGGGTACGTTTAAATTGGTCGCTAAGTAATTTATATACCCATAAAAGAGAACACGAAATAGTGATCTTGAATCAAAAGATGAATGAGGTTCAGAAAGATGTTTTTGTTTTCAATACCAATACGCAACTAACTCAACAAATGGAAGAGATCAAAAAATTGAATGAATTATCAAAGATTGATGCTAAGATAGTAGAGGTTCGATCCAATATAACTGCAGCTTCAAAAGCACAACTGGAGAATGGGGTTATTAACTCTAATGATTATCTCCGGGAAATTAATGCGGAAGGTCAAACTAAAAATAATTATAACCTGCATCAAATTCAATTATTGCAGGCAAAATTAAGTTATCTGACTATTAAAGGAAATCAATAAAAACTATTTTATGAATTATAGAAATCTTATTCTCACAGTAACTTGTATCGCCTTTTTAAGTGCATGCAGTTCTAGTCAACTTAAGCACGATGCTGCAGGTATTTTTGAAGCAGATGAAGTAATCGTGTCTTCAGAGTTAGGTGGAAAAATATTACATTTTAAAGTTAATGAAGGCGACCTCCTGAAAAAGGATTCTGTTGTAGCAATCATAGATGCATTGCCTGTCAACCTGCAGCAACAGCAATTGGAGGCATCCGTAAAAGCACTTTCAGAAAAAACACAAAATGTAGAACCTCAGATTAAGTTGTTGAAAGAGCAAATCGCAGTGCAGGAAACACAGTTAGCTAATCTGGTGCATGAAAAATCTAGAGTTGAATCACTTATTAAAGCAGATGCAGCAACTACAAAGCAATTAGATGATCTCAATTTTCAAATTGAATCTGTAAAAAAACAAATAGCTGTAACCCAACAACAGATTGCTGTACAGATCAATAATGTACAAACACAAAATAGATCCATATTGAGTGAAACAAATCCTTTACAAAAACAAATTGCGCAATTAAAAGATAAAGAACAAAGGGCCAGTATTATTAATCCATTGAATGGAACTGTTCTTACGAAATATGCGATGGAGGGAGAAATTACCAGTGCTGGAAAAGCATTGTATAAAGTGGCAGATGTAAGCTCATTGATTTTGAGAACCTATATCAGTGGTACACAATTGTCTGAAATAAAGCTGGGACAAACAGTAAAAGTTTATATCGACGAAGGCGAAAAAAAGTATAAAGAGTATCCAGGTACTATCACAATGGTGTCTGATAAAGCAGAGTTTACTCCTAAAACAATTCAAACAAAAGACGAGCGAGCAAATTTGGTATATGCAGTAAAAGTGCTGGTGAAAAATGATGGGTATTTGAAAATTGGTATGTACGGAGAAATTCAATTCAAATAATATGCCTGCAATAATTGTAGATAATATTGTCAAAAAATATCAGGTTGAAAAAACTGAAGTTATTGCATTAAATGGCATTTCTTTTGAAGTGGCAAAAGCTGAATTATTTGGAATTGTGGGCCCAGATGGTGCTGGAAAAACAAGTTTGTTCAGAGTACTTACAACTTTGTTGTTAGCAGATAGTGGTCATGCCAAAATTGAAGGGTTAGATGTTGTTACAGATTATAAAAAGATAAGGAAATTGGTAGGCTATATGCCCGGAAGATTTTCTCTTTATCAAGACTTATCTGTAGAAGAGAATCTCAACTTTTTTGCCACCATTTTCAATACTTCCATTTTAGAAAATTATGATTTAATCAAAGATATCTACCAACAGATTGAACCATTTAAAAAAAGAAGGGCTGGAAAATTATCAGGCGGCATGAAACAGAAGTTGGCTTTATGCTGTGCTTTAATACACAATCCCTCAATACTTTTTCTGGATGAACCCACAACAGGGGTAGATGCTGTTTCGCGAAAAGAATTCTGGGAAATGTTACAAAGACTAAAATTGCAAGGCATTACAATATTGGTTTCTACTCCTTATATGGATGAGGCTAGTATGTGCGATAGAGTTGCATTATTGCAGAATGGAGATATACTGGCCATTGATAAGCCCGCCAATATTAACCTACAATTTAGCCATCCACTTTGGGCAGTCAAAGCTTCTGATATGTTCGCGTTGCTTAAAAAAATGAAAGCCTGGGATGCTGTTTATTCCTGTTATTCTTTTGGTGAATACTATCATGTAGTAATGAAATCAGATTTTACAGGTAGCAAAGAGATTAGTGAATATTTACAGAATTTGAAATTTCAAGAAGTAGAAGTACAAAAGATAGAAGCGAATATTGAAGATTCTTTCATGGCATTAATGAATATATCACATGCTTAAAGAAAAAGTAATTATTGCAGAGAGGTTAACCAAAAGCTTTGGTGACTTTATAGCTGTTGATCATATTTCTTTTGAAGTAGAAAAGGGAGAAATATTTGGCTTTTTAGGGGCAAACGGGGCAGGAAAAACCACTGCTATGCGGATGTTATGTGGTTTGTCTACCCCTAGTTCTGGAAAAGCTTTTGTGGCTGGTTTTGATTTATTTCAAGAAGCAGAGAAAATTAAAAAAAATATTGGCTATATGAGTCAGAAGTTTTCCTTGTATGAAGATCTGACTATTCGAGAAAATATTCAGTTTTATGGAGGTATTTATGGGTTGTCAAAAAAGCAAATTCAAGATAAGACAAGCTACTTAGTTGAACATTTGCATTTACAGCATTATCAAAATAACCTGGTAAAATCACTGCCTTTAGGCTGGAAGCAAAAATTGGCTTTTTCAGTAGCGATTGTTCATGATCCCGCTATTGTTTTTTTAGATGAACCTACAGGCGGCGTTGATCCGGTTACGCGAAGAGAGTTTTGGGAATTGATTTATGACGCATCTGAAAGAGGTATTACCATTTTTGTAACGACACATTATATGGATGAAGCGGAGTATTGCAATAGGGTAAGCATTATGGTAGATGGAAGGATCGAAGCATTGGATACTCCTAAGGAATTAAAGAAAACCTATGATAGTGCATCTATGGATGAAGTGTTTTTGAAATTGGCCCGTAAAGCAGTAAGAGGAGAATAAAATGAAATGAGCTATAATAAATTTCAATACCAACCGAAATGACTATTTGCGAATTACATGTAACCAAAATAATTCTATAGACACATGAAACAATTTTTGGCATTTGTGAAAAAAGAGTTTTTCCATATTTGGAGAGATAAAAGAACACTATTTATTTTATTGGGGATGCCCATTACGCAAATTATTATTTTCGGATTTGCTTTAACCAATGAAGTAAAGAATACAAAAATGGCCATCTTGGATTTTTCTAAAGACGCCTCTTCAAGTCAGTTGATACAAAAGATGAGCATCAGCAAATATTTTGATCCTACAACAGTATTGCTCAATTATCAGGAAGTTGAACCTTTATTTAAAAAGGGTAAAGTTAAAATGGTATTGGTAATACCTCAGCATTTTGCCAATGATCTCCAACATGGCAACCAGGCTCATGTACAATTAATTTGTGATGGATCCGATCCTAATGTGGCTAATACGCTTTCTACATACGCAACTGCAATTATCAAAGATTTTCAAAATACACTCGTTAAGGAGCAGAAGCTCCCTTATCGGATTGAAACTGATATCCGTATGATGTATAACCCTGAATTAAAAGGTGCTTATAGTTTTGTTCCAGGCGTCATGGCTTTGATCTTGATGCTTACAAGTGCGATGATGACTTCTATTGCCATCGTAAAAGAAAAAGAAATGGGTACCATGGAAATTATCCTTGTGTCGCCATTAAAACCTTTTGGTGTGGTGATTGCAAAAGCTGTTCCCTACATGTTATTATCTATGGTAAATGTGGCTACCATACTATTACTTAGTGTATTTGTTTTAGACGTGCCTATACGTGGTAGTTTGTTGTTATTATTGTCAGAAGGTTTATTATTCACTATTACCTCCCTGGCACTTGGACTTTTGATTTCTTCTATCACCGATTCCCAACAAGTTGCCATGCTAATTTCTTTGTTGGGGCTTTTTTTGCCAACCACAGTTTTTAGTGGCTATATGTTTCCAATTGAAAATATGCCCTTACCCCTTCAAATTATATCCAATATTGTTCCTGCCAAATGGTTCTATTTTATTGTAAAAACAATCATGATAAAGGGATTAGGGTTCAGCTATATTTGGAAAGAGACATTAATATTAGTGGGGATGACAGTAGTTTTATTTGGGATAAGTATTAAGAAATTTAAAACTCGATTGTCATGAGTGTATTAAAATATTTATTGCAGAAAGAATTCCGTCAGATCTTCAGAGACCCTTCTATACTCAGGATTATTTTTGTAATGCCAGCACTACAATTAATTGTGATTCCGATGGCCGCAGATTATGAGGTGAGAAACATTAATCTTGCAATAGCAGATCACGATCATTCTGTATATACACAGCAAATGGTTCAGAAGATCAAATCATCAGGCTATTTTAAATTAGTGAACTATTCAAGTACATTTCAAGAAGCAGTTACTAGTATAGAATCAGATAAGGCAGATATTGTGTTGGAAATTCCTGCTAAATTTGAACAGAATATTGTTCGAGAAGATCATGCAAGTATATTTATTGCTGTTAATGCGGTAAATGGAATGAAAGCAAATCTAGGTGCGGCCTATTTACAAAACATTATTCAAAATTTTAATAATCAGATTAGAACAAAGTGGATTCAATTTCCACCCATTCCTCCTCAAACCAATATCAATGTTTCCGTTTCCAATTGGTTTAATCCCATGATGAGTTATAAATATTTCATGGTGCCAGCAGTGTTGGCAACACTCTTGACATTATTGGGTACATTTTTAACCGCATTGAATATTGTTCGGGAAAAAGAAATTGGAACCATCGAACAAATCAATGTAACCCCAATAAAGAAATACCATTTTATACTTGGAAAACTAATTCCATTTTGGGTATTGGGTCTCGTTGTTTTAACCATAGGTTTTTTGATCATGCGTTTTGGATACCAAATCCATCCAGTTGGGAATATGTTGATTGTATACTTATTTGCATCGATTTATTTACTTTCCATTTTAGGTCTTGGTTTACTGATTTCTACATATGCAGATACGCAGCAGCAGGCCATGCTCATATCTTTTTTTCTTTTGATGATATTTATAATGCTAGGTGGATTATTTACCCCTATCGACAGTATGCCATCGTGGGTACAAAAACTTACCTGGTTAAATCCTGTATCCTATTTTATAGATGTTGTGCGAATGGTTGTTTTAAAAGGAAGTGGACTTGCAGATATTAAGAACCACATTTATGTTATTATTGGATTTGCTATTTTTCTAAACAGTTGGGCTGTTTGGAATTATAAAAAAACGAATTAATAGTTTAAGCGGATGTTCTATATAGTTTATATCCGATTACAGTGCTATAAGTAACCCAAATAGTGAATCACCCACCTCCGAAAGATTGATAAAGTTTTAATTCCTCAGAAATTTCGGTTAAAAATAAAATATATTAATTTTTGGTTTTTAACTAAATATCGTAATATTGCGATGAATAGGCAACATGGGCATTACTAAATCAGAAATATATACAGAAAAACAAAACAGGCTAGCAACCATGTTAAAAGCGCTTGCGCATCCTGCTCGTATTGCTATTATTCAGCACCTTGTGAAATCAGAGGAATGTATCTGTGGTG
>SESB01000223.1_pt1 | contig 42350 bp, 41 predicted proteins | sample 3171441 | NCBI WGS metagenome assembly SESB01 (sample SAMN06051867, study PRJNA518727) | freshwater metagenome | biome: subpolar coniferous forest; feature: holomictic lake; material: water; isolation source: holomictic Lake 227, 6 m depth | place: Canada: near Kenora, Ontario | collected...
AGAGCAAATGACTGTTAATCATTGGGTCGGCGGTTCGAATCCGTCCGGGGGAGCCAATAAAATTAAAGCCCTGTAACATTTTGTTACAGGGCTTTTTTATTGCCTGCCAATGTTCAGATTTTTTCAGCCAAACTCGCACATTTAATACACTGCGCCAAATACGGCAAAATCTTTAAACGTTCGGGGTTAATCGCTTCGCCACACGTTTGGCAAATATCGTAATTGCCGCGATCAATCCTAACAATCGCTTGCTTAATCGCCGCAATTTCTGCTCGCGCAGAATTACCTAAATAATCCTGCACTTCATTATTTTCATTTTGCGTCGCTTGTTCTTCAGAATCTTTTTCAGCCACTTCATCCGCGTGACGAACTTCTTGTGTAATCGTTGTCAAACGATCGTCTAATTCTTCCAGCATGGTAATTAAATTGTGGCGCACATCGTCGTAATCGTTACTCATTGCGTTCTCCTTTTTTATTGTGTTAGCTAAAGTGGCGCGAATTATAGCGTAATAAACATTTACCAAACGCTATTTCACCGCCATAATTTCAAGCGTTTACTTCTTTCTTTTTTCTTGGATACTTTATGACTGACACAAAACATTGCCCATTGTTAATTTTAGGTTCGGGTCCCGCTGGTTATACCGCTGCCATTTATGCCGCTCGCGCCAATTTAAATCCCGTTATTCTGACTGGAATGCAACAAGGCGGACAGCTCACCACCACGACGGAAGTCGATAATTGGCCTGGCGATGTCGAAGGTTTGCAAGGACCCGACTTGATGGTGCGAATGCAGCAACACGCTGAACGCTTTAATACTGAAATTATTTTTGACCATATCAACACCACCGATTTGTCGGAACGCCCTTTTAAATTGAGCGGCGACAACGGAAATTACACTTGCGATGCGTTAATTATTGCGACGGGTGCATCAGCGCAGTATTTAGGTTTGGAATCCGAAGAAGCCTTCAAAGGTCGCGGCGTTTCGGCGTGTGCAACGTGCGACGGGTTTTTCTATCGCAATAAACCCGTCGCGGTCATTGGTGGCGGAAATACCGCCGTCGAAGAAGCGTTATATTTATCGAATATCGCCTCAAAAGTCACCATTATTCACCGGCGCGACAAATTCCGTTCTGAAAAAATACTGTCCGACAAATTGTTAGAAAAAGCTAAAAATGGCAACGTCGTCATCGAATGGTTTAGCGAACTCGACGAAGTATTAGGCGATGACATGGGCGTAACTGGAATTCGTATCAAAAACAAAGACGGTTCAACCAAAGAAATCGACGTACACGGCGTATTTATTGCGATTGGACACACACCGAATACCGAAATTTTCTCCAGTCAACTCGACATGAATCACGGTTACATCAAAGTGAAAAGTGGCATCGAAGGTAACGCCACCGCCACCAGCGTCGAAGGTGTTTTTGCAGCGGGTGACGTAATGGATTCCGTTTACAAACAAGCGATTACTTCTGCTGGCGCAGGCTGTATGGCAGCGTTAGATGCCGAAAAATTTTTAGATTTATAATCAAAAATGAAGCTGCCGCGTCTCGATTCAACCAATCCACTCCAACCATTTCCACCGTTACGAAATGCGTGGCGCGAACCGAATGGTTTGTTAGCGGTGGGCGGGTGTTTGTCGAGTGAACGTTTAATCAATGCGTATCGACACGGCGCATTTCCGTGGTTTAGCGGCGACGAACCGATTTTATGGTGGTCGCCGAATCCGCGTTTGGTTTTATTCCCCGAAAAATTACAAATTTCAAAAAGTCTCGCCAAAACGTTGCGCCAAAATAAATTCGACGTGACGTTTAATGGCGCGTTTGATGCCGTCATTTCAAAATGTGCCGCATTGCGTGCGGATGCCGAAGGAACGTGGATTAGTGACGATATTCAACGCGCTTATTCGCAATTACATCGTGAAGGCATCGCGCATTCTGTCGAAGCGTGGCACAACGGCGAATTAGTCGGCGGTTTATACGGTATCGCATTGGGAAACGTATTTTTTGGCGAATCGATGTTTCACACCGTTTCTGATGCTTCAAAAATCGCCTTCGCACATTGTGTCCAGCAATTGAAAATATGGAATTTTCAGTTGATTGATTGCCAAGTTCACAGCGAACATTTAGTCAGTTTGGGTGCCGAAGAAATTACTCGTGCTGAATTCGCCCATTTACTGGGCAAACATTGTTCCGATTCATCTAACACGGCATGGATTTACGCGAAATAATCGTGATAACTGCTACAATAACGCCAATTTACAACGTTTTTTGAATAGAAAATCATGAGCATTTTAAACGCCAGCCAAATTTTTTCGTGGATGTTTCGCTTATCCGCGCAGCAAGATTATCAATCACTCACACATAAATTTTTGGAAATTCTGACAGAATATCCACACGTCAACAACGCAAGTGGTTATGAAATTTATAACCATAAACGAAAAATTTCTAATAATGTCTGTGTGGATGAACGTTTAATTCGTCGCTTTCCGTTAAATTTCACTAAAGAATATGACATTGAAAATAACGAAAATGTTAGTCGAGCTGATCTTATTGTCGGCATTTCTACCAGTGAAATTGATAATCAGGGATTTTATTCGTGGGTAATTTTAACGGTGAAAGGGGGTAATGGCCCAGATCGGGCGATGCTCATCGAAGGGAAATTAGATGCCGACGCGCTAGAAATTTTGCAAAGTTTACGCGAAATTTATCAAAATTTAGTCATTCTACACGACGCAAAAGAACGTGATGTGTTGACCAATTTACCGAATCGTCAATCTCTGGATTCCAAATTGATGCAAGTTTGTCAGCATTATGCTGACCATCCAATTTTTGACAAAGTGACTGAAAAAAGCTCGTGGCTGGCGATTTTAGACATTGATTATTTCAAACGAGTGAACGACAATTTTGGGCATCTATACGGTGACGAAGTATTACTTACTTTCAGTTTACTTTTAGGAAAAAAGTTCCGTTATAACGATTTTCTGTTTCGGTTTGGTGGCGAAGAATTTGTGGTGATATTGAATTTTGTCACACAAGAAAAGGCATTTGCTATTTTTGATCGTTTTCGTGAAGCCGTTGAAAAGCATCTCCTTCCTGTCGTAGGTAACATCACAGTTAGCACAGGTTTAACACATATCTCTCCAGCGGCAATGCCAAGCAAAATTTTAGATCGGGCAGATAAAGCACTTTATTACGCCAAAGAACACGGTCGAAATCAAGTGGTGGTTTACGAATTAACACCGGAGTTAACGGCGGGCGAAGGTGAAAATATTGACGAAGCCGAGCTTTTTTAAGTTAATAATTTACAGGATTTTCAAATGCAAAAATTAAAATGCGCGGTGATTGGCACGGGATATTTAGGTAAATTTCACGCTGAAAAATATGCGAATTTACCGGATTGTGAACTCATCGCAGTGGTGGATATAAATGCCGAAACCGCTCAAACCATTGCAGAAAAACACGGCGCACAAGCCTTAACAGATTACGCGCCACTTTTGGGCAACGTCGATGCGGTGAGTATTGTGGTTCCAACGACGTTGCATTACCAAGTAGCGAAAGATTTTTTAAATGCGGGTTCACACGTTCTAATTGAAAAACCCATTACCACGACCGTTGAACAAGCGGACGAATTGATTGCCATGGCGAAAGCGAAAAATTTGATTTTGCAAGTTGGGCATTTAGAACGGTTCAATCCGGCGGTTTTGGCGTTGGATAAAGACGAAAAACCGTTGTTTATTGAATCGCATCGTTTGTCGCCATTTAATCCTCGCGCCAACGATGTCAGCGTGGTTTTAGATTTGATGATTCACGATATTGATATTATTTTGGCGTTGGTCGATTCAGACATTGAACGCATCGACGCAAGCGGCACGGCGGTTTTAACCAAAGGCACGGACATTGCCAACGCGCGTTTGACGTTCAAAAATGGTTGTGTCGCGAATGTCACCGCCAGCCGAATCAGCATGAAACTCGAACGTAAAATGCGTTTGTTCCGTCCCAGTTCGTATGCGTCGGTGGATTTTCAAAATCGCATTTTGCAAAAATACCGCACCGGCGAAAAAGAAATGTTTCCCGGCGTGCCAGAAATTATTAGCGAAGAAGCGACATTTGAAACCAGCGACGCGCTGCTCGCTGAAATTCAACAGTTTGTGAGCTGCATTCAAACGGGCGAACAACCGTTGGTGACTGGCGAAGCGGCGCGTTTAGCGTTAGCAACCGCTATTCAAATTACACAACTTATTCACACGGAAACACAATTATGATTCAAATGGTTAATCTCAAAGCCCAATATGCGGAAATTAAAGACGAAGTTGAACGTGGCATTGCAGAAACAATCGAAAATTGCAGCTTTATTTTAGGGCCGAATGTGCAAGCCTTTGAACGTGAAGCCGCCGAATATCTTGGCGTAAAACACGCGATTGGCGTGGCTTCTGGCACGGACGCATTGCATTTGGCGTTAATCGCGGAAGGCATTGGCGCGGGTGACGAAGTGATTACCACGCCGTTTACCTTTATTGCGACCGCCGAAGCGATTAAATATGTCGGCGCGATTCCGGTGTTTGTCGATATTGATCCGCGCACGTTTAACATTTGCCCGAAAGCGATTGCCGCCGCGATTACACCGAAAACCAAAGCGATTATGCCGGTGCATTTGTTTGGGCAACCAGCGGATATGACGGCAATTTTAGCGTTGTGCGAACAGCATAATTTGAAACTGATTGAAGATTGTTGCCAATCGTTTGGCGCGAAAATTAACGGTAAACAAACGGGCGCAATCGGTCACGCTTCGGGATTCAGTTTTTTCCCAAGTAAAAATTTAGGCGCGTTTGGTGATGGTGGTTTAACGACGACAAATTGCGACGAAACGGCGGCAAAAATTCGCCAACTTCGCAATCACGGTTCGGACGTGCGGTATTATCACGACGTGATTGGTTACAACAGCCGTTTGGACGAAATTCAGGCGGTGGTTTTACGCGCCAAACTCAAACACATCGATAAATACAACGAAGGTCGTCGTCGTGTCGCGCATTTGTATTCGGAATTGTTGGCAGGTTTGCCACTCGAAACGCCATTGGAAGATGGTTGCGGCGAACACGTTTATCATCAATACACGTTGCTTTGCGACCGACGCGACGACGTGATGGCGGCATTGCAAGCCCAACAAATCGGCTGCGCCGTTTATTATCCCGTGCCGCTGCATCAGCAAAATGCGTTCAAAAAAGAATGCGCGGGAATGACGTTGCCAATTACGGAATCTGTGGCGGCGCGGTGTTTTTCATTGCCGATTTGTCCGTTTTTGACCGACGATGAAATTCACGAAATCTGTGACGTAATTCGCGGCGTATTCGCTTAAATCGTTGCTCGAACTGCGCTGTAAATCCTTTGCAGCGCGTTCAAATCCAATTCCCCCACGCGATTATGCTGATTGCATAACGCACCACGAAAGCCCAAATAATCCGCGTCAAATGGTAACAATTCCGCGATATTTTCTAACCGCAACGAACCCGCTAAACCACAAATTAACGCTTCTTTTTTGGTGAATTCGACAAATTCGGCAATCGTTTCGGGCGACATGACTTGCGTCAATGAACCGTTTTTTTTGTGCATCGTGTCGAGCATCACGCCGGCAAAATTCGCCTTTTTTAATTCTGAAATAATCGAGAAATTCGGTTTCGTGTCGGCAAATAACACCGCAATCAAACGGGTGTTTTCTGTTAAATCGCCCAATTTCTGAACAATCGACAGCCAATCGCCGTCGGGAAAAAATCCGATTTTGACAAAATCCACGCCTGTTTTTGCCATGTTTGAAACAGCGTTAAAAATCAAATCCGCATCCATCGGCAAATCACCCACCGTTGCGCTGATGGGACAACGACCGTTGATTTTTGCGACAATTTCTGCGACTAATTCGACGGGCAACGCGCCCAACGCGCCAAATTCGGGTTGTTTCAAATCGATAATATCGACGTTAGCGTTTAAAACGAATTCCGCTTCGATTAAATTTTTAACACTGGCTAACATTCTGGTCATTGTAAATTCTCCTTTTTGAACGTTTCAATCGCGTCCATTAACCAATTCCACGCTTCTAATTCACGTTCACCAGCAGTTTTGTCCAAACCAATTTTTAAATAGGCAATTTCACTGTCGATTTTTTCTAACGACAACATTTTCAACCGACTGACTAAAATCGCTGCTTCCAAAACGGCGAATTGAGCGCGATTAAATCCCCTGAATGGCGCGTGATTGACGGTTTTTAAAACTTTACAAATCAAAGTCGGGCGCGTGTCGTCGTCTTCAATTCGCACTAATTCAACTTCGCTGTGCGCCAACGCGCCGTCCAAAACCAAACCGTTTAAAGTCCAATCGCGCCGTCCCGTTAAACATCCCGCGAAAATTCGCACGTCGTCGCAATAATTTAAAACGGCGATTTTGGTTTCGAGTAAATTCGCCAACGTGGTTGACGGTCGAAATGGCAAAATGTGGATTTCGTCGCAGTGAACGTGAACGCCCATCGGCGCGAGATGTGGGATGCCAGCCGCATTTTTCGTGGTAACAATAAGTTCTTGAATCATGATAATAAAGTTAGAAGTGGTAACGGTCGTCGTGCCATTTTAACGGATTGGTTTGAACATATTCGGCAATTTTTAGGTAAGAGGCTTCGTTGCGAATAACGTGTTCATGATAATTACGTTGCCAGATTTTTTGACCTGTGACACCCCGCAGCAAATTGATTTGTTTTGTGACGGCCGCTTTATAACCTCGAATCACAAAACCCAACGTAGGGGCGCACTGCGTGCGCCCGCCAATAACGGAATTTGGATAATAGATGGAATTATTGTCGTCGTGAATGTTGTCGTTATGCGGGCGCACGCAGTGCGCCCCTACATTTTGATAATTCGCGGAAGTTGTGTCGTTTGAATTCACAATCTCGATAATCCCATGAACATGATTTGGCATCACCACAAAATCATGCAAAATAATTTTCTCACGCATCAACCCCGTTTTATGCCATTCCGATTGTGCAATGATTCCCGCACGGTTTAAACGCATTTTCCCAGCGATAATTTCACCCAATAATGCCTGTTTTTCGTGCGTACAAATCGTAACGAAATAGAAACCCGTTTGTGAATAATCATAATGGCGTAAACGTATCGAACGGCGTTGCGGTAACGTATTCATTTTTTTAATGTAGTTCCAGCAGGTTTAAACGTGTGTAAATCGATTTCAGATTCTGTTGAATCCACCGCGCAACCCCAATCCAATGATTGGTCTTGATTAAAACGTTTGCCTAATTTTTGGGCAATTTCAGCGCGTGCCAATTCCACCCCCAAATAAAACGCATGACCGCCATCGTTTTCAACGCCCAATTTTGGGAATAATTCAAACGGATCGGTCGCGCTGTGAAAACCGTCGCGGTTAAAAATATGCACGGCGTTTTCACTGATTTGAATGCGATAACTCGGATCTTTAATTTGCGCCGCCAATTCTTGAATTTCGTCCAACGAATACGGAAACGCTGCCGGTTCGTGCAACGCCATCAAACCCGAATGGATATGTTTCGGCAACGTATCGTGTTCTTTGGCGGCAAACATAATCCGTCGCGCCAAATCCGCTTCTTTAATCGCCCGTGCTGCATGATTGCTGACTTCGGTCGCTAAAATATGATTGATGTTTAACTCCGAACAAATGCCCATCAATAACGCATTCATGCCCGCCGTGTCGGCGTGCGTTAATTCGGTGATATTGCCCACACCGAGCATCATTTCTACGTTCGGATGATTTTGACGGACTTTGTGATAACGCACAATCGACGCGGTAAAACCAAAATGAATCGGGTCTAAAATAGGATCCACGACAAACGGACGATTTTTCGCCTGCATAATTTTAATCGCACGGTCGAGCGAGTCTAAATCGGTGTGCGTTTCGGGAATAATAACCGGCGTGGCGTTCACTTCGTCCGCAATCCACAACGTGCTTTCGTGCAAACTCAACAAATAATCCGCGCCCGCTTTACCGCCTCGCAATAAATCCTTCGTGTCGAGCGAATCCAAACTCACCAAAAATCCCGCTTGTTTTAAGGTGGCAATCGCGTCTTCCATGTGCGGAAACGGCGTACTCGGCAAACAGCCCAAATCAATCACATCCGCGCCATTTTTCCGATAATAGGCGGCTCGATTTAAAATTTCAGGCACCGTTAAATTGGGCGCGTCGGTGATTTCAGCAAAAATTTTCACGCTGTAATTGTCTAAATTCGCAATCTGAATTTTCTTACCAAACAACAACGGCAAATCTTTTACTTCTTCCGTGCCACGTTCGACAGGAATACCCAATTTTTCAGAAAGCGCGATTATATCGCCACGACACCGACCTGGAAGAATGATTTTTGTTGCGCCAAATGTATCGGTTAGCCGCCGTTCAATCATGTCCGCCGTCATTAACGCCGCGACTTTCAGCCCTAATTGATGCACGGTATAAGTAAATTCGGGCTGCATTTTTTCCAAAATACTTCGCAGCTGTTTTTCAGCGAGCGAACCCGTTAAAAATAAAATATGTTCTGTCATGACAGCGATTTTAAACGTTGTTGAACCGTTGAAATTAGCGCGTCAACGCTTTCGACCACCGTGGTGTATTCAAATTGGCGGATTTTTTCTGTGCCGTCTAAATCAATTTTTCGGGGATAAACCATCACTTTTCCACTCGGAGCGGTGGTTTCCATTTCGGGTGCAATGTCGCACGGATAAACGATGCTGGGAACGCGACATTTTCCAGCTTGTGAGTATAAATTGGTGACGAGAGAATCGGCAATTCCTAACACGCATTTTGCAATCGTGTTGGAAGTCGCGGGTGCAAGAACAAACGTGTGGTAATAGCCTTTGTAGAAATGTCCAACGGGCGGACAGGAAGCGGTTTTGTCGCGATAAACAGGCATTTTTTCGCGCAAATCGCTGAGTGAAATGCCGTACATTTTTAAGACTTCTTCGCCGGCTTGACTAACGTATAAATCGACGTTTTCAAGCGTTAATAAAAATTCAACGCATTCGGTAATGTAGTGTCCTGATCCGGTCATCGCCCAGGCTAATCGGGGAGTTGTCATTGAGTTTCCAATATCGTTAACATCCCCACGCCCCGAAAGACGCGGGAACTAAATTTTACAGCTTAATAACGATAATGATCAGCTTTATAAGGGCCTTCAACGGGAACGCTGATGTAAGCCGCTTGTTCTGCCGTTAACGTTGTCAATTTCACACCCAATTGCGCCAAATGCGCTCGTGCCACTTTTTCGTCCAATTTTTTCGGCAAAATGTAGACTTTATTTTCAAAGAAACTCGAATTATTCCAGAGTTCAATTTGTGCCAACACTTGATTACAGAACGAGTTGGACATCACGAAACTTGGATGACCGGTCGCACAGCCTAAATTCACCAAACGACCTTCTGCCAGAATAATCAAGCGTTTGCCGTCTGGGAAAATGACGTGATCGACTTGCGGTTTGATGTTTTCCCAAGTGTATTGACGCAACGACGCAATATCGATTTCCGCGTCGAAATGTCCGATGTTGCAGACAATCGCTTGATCACGCATCGCTGTCATGTGTTCATGACGAATGATATTGAAGTTGCCTGTTGCGGTTACAAAAATATTTGCTAATGGCGCAGCGTCTTCCATTGTGACGACGCGATAACCTTCCATTGCCGCTTGTAACGCACAAATCGGGTCGATTTCAGTAATCAAAACCGTCGCACCTAAACCGCGTAACGATTGAGCGCACCCTTTGCCCACGTCGCCATAACCACAAACGACGGCGATTTTACCGGCAATCATCACGTCAGTGGCGCGTTTGATACCGTCAACTAATGATTCGCGGCAACCGTACAAATTGTCGAATTTTGATTTTGTGACGGAATCATTCACGTTGAACGCGGGGACTTTCAACGTACCTTTATTCACCATTTCATAAAGACGCAACACGCCCGTCGTAGTTTCTTCCGACAAACCTTTTACGTCCGCCATCAATTCTGGGAATTTTGTGTGCATCATGGTAGTTAAATCGCCGCCATCATCCAAAATCATATTCGGGCGCCAGCCGTCTGTGCCGATAATGGTTTGCTCAATGCACCATTCCGCTTCGGCTTCGGTTTCGCCTTTCCATGCAAAAACAGGCACGCCAGAAATGGCAATTGCCGCTGCCGCGTGGTCTTGCGTTGAAAAGATATTGCAAGACGACCATCGAACCGATGCGCCCAAAGCCGTTAAGGTTTCGATTAACACGGCAGTTTGAATTGTCATGTGCAAACAACCCGCAATGCGTGCGCCTTTCAGCGGTTGTGACGCGCCAAATTCTTCGCGTAACGCCATCAATCCAGGCATTTCGGTTTCGGCAATATTGATTTCTTTACGTCCAAACGCTGCTAACGAAATATCGGCAACTTTATAATCTGAAAAACTCATTTTGTGTCCTGTCATGGTGTACAAACCTGGGTTTGTGCATAAAAATTTCGGAGTACAAACCTTTGGTTTGTACTCCGAATATTTGATTTTATAAACCTGCTGCTGCTTTCAATTCGTCAACTTTGTCGGTTTTTTCCCAACTAAAACTGTCTTCCGTTCGACCAAAATGCCCGTAAGCTGCTGTCGTTTGGTAAATCGGTTTTAATAAATCTAATTGCGCGATTAACCCTTTTGGACGCATATCGAACACGTCACGGACAATCGCAATTAAACGACTTTCTTCTAATTTGCCCGTGCCAAACGTTTCAACGCTAATCGAAGTCGGTTCTGCCACGCCAATCGCATACGAAACTTGAATTTCACAACGATCAGCCAAACCTGCCGCCACGATATTTTTCGCCACATAACGCGCCATGTAAGCCGCTGAACGATCTACTTTTGAGGGGTCTTTTCCTGAAAATGCCCCGCCACCGTGACGCGCCATACCACCGTAAGTATCCACGATAATTTTACGACCGGTTAAACCGCAATCGCCCACAGGTCCGCCGATAATGAATTGACCGGTGGGATTGATGAAATACTTGGTGTCTTTGTGCAACCATTCTTTCGGCAAAACGTGCAAAATAATGTTGTCCATCACCGCATCGTGTAAATCTTTCGCGCTGATTTCAGGTGAATGTTGCGTCGATAAAACTACTGCATCAATCGCAACCGGTTTGTTATTTTCATAACGGAACGTAATCTGACTTTTTGCGTCTGGACGCAACCACGCCAACGTTTTATTTTTACGCAATTCGGCTTGGCGTTTCACTAACAAATGCGCGTAAGTAATCGGCGCAGGCATAAAAACGTCGGTTTCATTGCTGGCATAACCAAACATCAAACCTTGATCGCCCGCGCCTTGTTCATGGCTTGCATCTTCATCAACGCCCATCGCAATATCCGCTGATTGTTTGCCAATCGCATTTAACACCGCACAACTGTTGCCATCAAAACCTACTTCGCCATTGTCATAACCAATTTCGCACACGACTTTACGCACCAACGCTTCCGTATCAACCCAGGCATTTGTTGTAATTTCACCCGCTAAAATGACCATGCCGGTTTTGACTAACGTTTCACACGCCACACGCGCTTTAGGATCTTGCGCTAAAATCGCATCTAAAACCGCGTCTGAAATTTGATCCGCCACTTTATCTGGATGCCCTTCTGATACAGATTCAGATGTAAAAATGAAATCTTTACTCACGCTATCACCTTATTGAAAAATTAAAATTAAATGCAAAAAGCTGTAAAAAAACAGCTTTCATCGTTGGAACTCGTTCACAGCCGCTTATAGACTGCGTTAATAATAACATCATGACTTTTCTTTTAAAACCTGCATCATTTAGCGTACATTTTATATCAACAAATCAAACGCCATTTTAGAATTCGCCAGGCACAAAAAAATCTGCCGACTTTATTCAAATCAGGCAGATTTTTAAGGTTAAAACGGGAATCGCAATGTTACGAAAGCGCACTCATGTTTGCTTTCGCGATTTCAGCGATTTTACCGAATGCGTCAATATCACGAACCGCAATATCGGCTAACACTTTACGATCGATTTTCACGTTCGCTTTGGTTAAACCGTTGATTAAACGGCTGTAGGAAATGCCGAACATCCGCGAAGCCGCGTTGATACGGACAATCCATAACGCACGGAATTGACGTTTTCTTTGTTTACGATCGCGGTACGCATACTGACCTGCTTTGATTACCGCTTGTTTCGCAACGCGGTAAACGCGGCTTCTTGCGCCGTAATAACCTTTTGCTTGTTTAAGAACTTTTTTGTGTCTGGCTCTGGCTGTAACACCACGTTTTACTCTAGGCATGATTTATTTCCTTAAATGTGAGGGTTATAGATAAGGAATCATGCGATTTACCATGCGGATATCCGAAGGATGTACCGAGTTTGGCGAGCGCAATTGTCTTTTTCTTTTGGTTGATTTTTTCGTCAGAATATGACGACGGTGTGAATGACCACACTTAATACCGCCGTTGCCCGTACGCTTGAAGCGTTTCGCAGCACCGCGATTAGTTTTAATTTTTGGCATTTGTTTAGCTCCAAATAAAGTTAAAAGTGTCCCTAAGAATAGTTCGATTAGGCAAAATGCGTGGCCCAAACAAAACTAAAATCACACGTCCTGTGTGATTTTTACGACTATTTTTTCTTTTTAGGAGAGAGAACCATCACCATTTGTCGCCCTTCCATTTTCGGAAACTGCTCAACAATTGCCAACTCTTCCAAATCTTTTTCGATGCGTTTCAACACGTCCATTCCCAATTCTTTGTGCGCCATTTCACGTCCGCGATAACGCAACGTAATTTTGGTTTTATCGCCTTCCGTCAGAAATTTAATCAGATTTTTCAGTTTGACTTGATAATCGCCTTCGTCCGTTCCAGGACGGAATTTGATTTCTTTAATCTGGATTTGCTTTTGATTTTTCTTCGCAACAGCCAGTTTTTTACTTTGTTCAAACTGAAATTTGCCGTAGTTCATAATCTTACAAACTGGCGGATCCGCATTCGGTGAGATTTCGACTAAGTCTAAATCCGCGTCGTACGCGATTTTTTTAGCTTCGTCCAACGGGATAATCCCCAATGACTCGCCTTCTGCCCCTGTGACTCTGACCCGTCTAGCGGTAATCATGTCGTTTAAGCGTGTTTCATCTTTTTTCGCAGCGATACCTTAATCCTCCACGTTAATTATTCTTTGTTTTCGATGACTTGCGCGAGTTGTGCGCTAAAGTTTTCCATCGACAAACTACCTAAATCTTCACCCTTCTGAGTGCGTATCGTCATGCTTTGTTCTTCTAATTCTTTGTCACCGATAATGACGAGATACGGCACACGTTGTATTGAATGCTCTCGAATTTTAAACCCGATTTTTTCATTTCTCAAGTCTATTTTTACGCGAATACCTTGAGATTCCAGCGTTTTAAATACTTTGTGGGCATAATCGGCATGGCGATCGGCGATTACCATCACCATTACCTGCACAGGCGCAAGCCATGTCGGCAGTGTTCCGGCGTGTTGTTCAATCAGAATTCCAATAAAGCGTTCCAGAGAACCTAAAATGGCGCGATGCAACATTACCGGCACTTGCCGTGAACCGTCTTCCGCAACAAAACTGGCACCTAAACGTTCTGGCATCGAAAAATCGACTTGAATCGTGCCGCATTGCCACACGCGACCAATGCAATCTTTTAACGAAAATTCGATTTTCGGGCCATAAAATGCGCCTTCACCTGGCTGTAATTCCCACGCTAAATTTTTTGCATTTAATGCGAGTTCTAACGCAGCTTCGGCTTTGTCCCAAACTTCTTCGCTACCGACTCGATTTTCAGGGCGCGTTGACAGTTTAATAATGACTTCTTCAAACCCAAAATCTTTATAAACATCAAACAGCAACTCGATAAACGTCGCGACTTCGTCTTGAATTTGTGATTCCGTACAAAAAATATGTGCGTCATCTTGCACGAAATTTCTAACCCGCATCAAACCGTGTAGCGTACCAGACGGTTCATTGCGATGGCACGAACCAAACTCTGCCAACCGAATCGGTAAATCGCGGTGACTTTTCATGCCTTGGTTGAAAATTTGAACGTGACACGGGCAATTCATCGGCTTGATGGCGTAATCGCGATTTTCGGAGTGCGAGGTGAAAATCATCGCACCGAATTTATCCCAATGCCCTGATTTTTCCCACAACGAACGATCCACCATTTGGGGCGTTTTCACTTCACCGTAACCGTTTACACGCAATTTTGCGCGAATATATTGTTCAACTTGTTGATAAATTACCCAGCCTTTTTCATGCCAAAACACCATTCCAGGTGCTTCTTCTTGAATGTGAAAAAAGTCTAACGTTTTCGCCAATTTGCGATGATCACGTTTTTCAGCTTCTTCCAAACGGGTCAAATACGCTTGTAATTCTTTTTTATCGCGCCACGCGGTGCCGTAAATGCGTTGCAACATTTCATTTTTTGCGTCGCCACGCCAGTATGCGCCAGCGATTTTCATCAATTTAAACGCGCCTAATTTTCCCGTGCTGGGAACGTGCGGACCACGACATAAATCGGTGAAATTGCCTTGTTGATACAGCGATAAATCTTGGTCAGCAGGAATGGATTCAATGATTTCAGCTTTGTAGGCTTCACCTTGGTTTTTGAAAAAATCAACCGCTGCGTCGCGTGATAAAACCGAACGTGTCAAAGGCAGATTTTCAGCTGCTAATTGCTCCATTTTCGTTTCAATTGCGATTAAATCATCGGGCGTAAACGCGCGTGAATAAGCAAAATCGTAGAAAAAACCGTTTTCAATCACGGGCCCAATGGTGACTTGCGCGTCAGGAAATAATTGTTTGACCGCTTGCGCGAGCAAATGCGCGGTGGAATGACGAATAACGTCTAAACCTTCGTCGTCTTTGGCGGTGATAATTTGCAATTCAGCATCGTGTTCGATAAGTGTGCTGGCATCAACAAGTTGACCGTTGAGTTTCGCGGCAAGCGTAGCTTTTGCAAGTCCAGCACCAATAGATTGGGCGACTTCAAGCACACTGAGTGGCGCGTCGTAATTGCGTTGAGAACCATCTGGGAGCGTGATAACTAGCATTATTGAAACCATTATGTTGCACAATAAAAAAAAGCACTGACTAGCAGTGCTTTATTTGTTTGGTAGGCACGAGTGGACTCGAACCACCGACCCCCACCATGTCAAGGTGGTGCTCTAACCAACTGAGCTACGCGCCTGAAATTCTTTAATTTCAGTCCGCGAATTATATCAACTGATTCATTTTTCGCAACATTTTTGATGAAAATTACGCAATTTAGTTCTATTTTGGCGAAATGACACAACCTGTCGCAGCCATGTTCTATACTGTGACGGATTCCTCAATCCACTTTCAATAATCGAATGCTAGACAATCACCCGCGCCACCAATTACGTTTTATCATCGACAATTACGGGCGTTCAATTATTGACGACCCGCGCCGTTGTCGCGGAATGTTAAAAGACCTCGCGCCCAAACATCAACGCGAAACCAATTTGCTCATGTTGGCGTTAGAGCAAAAACTCGTCGCCGAATTAACGCAAAAAACGCACACGCCGATTTTGATGCACTTGGATATTTTGGCGCAACGCTTACACAACAACATCGGCATTCAAAAAGATTTCGCGGTTTGGGCGATTGAATCTTGGGCGTTAGCGTTGGACGTAATTCAACAACCGTCAGCGCAAAAAATTATCACGCCCGAACCAGAACCAAAAATTATTATTCCGCCAAAACCTGCGCCGATTGTTTCAACATCACCGCTGCAACAAATCGGCAAATTCATCGTTCAAGACGGTGTTGCAACCGACCCTGAAACGGGTTTGATGTGGTTACGTTTTGCTCACGGGCAACGTTGGGAAAATGGAACGGTTTCTGGTGACGTAAAAGGGGCGACGTGGGACGATGCAATAAAAATCCCCGTCACATTTAACCAACAAGGTTACGCAGGTTGTAACGATTGGCGCGTTCCAAACATTGACGAGTTAAAAACGTTAATCGATATGCTGAAAGGTAAAGAAGGAAATTACATTGATGCAGATGTTTTTCCCAAAAATAAAAATTGGTTTTGGTCTTCTTCGCCTTATGGTGGCAGCAATCTCGCTGCGTGGGGTGTCTATTTTAGCTACGGTTATTCGTATGGCAACGATACAAAAGGCTACGACTACGAACGCAGCAAGTATGTTCGGTTAGTGCGAGGTTGATAGTATTTTCACTTTTTTTAACTTTTACAGAATTTAATTCATGAACCAATTACTCAAGCTCAATCAAGCCATTCAACTCGACAATGGCAAAACGTGTGTCGTCAAAGAATTTTTAGGGTCGGGCGGACAAGGCGAAGTGTATCGCGCCGAATCCGAAGGGCAATCGATGGCGTTAAAATGGTATTTCCCCCAACAAGCCACGGCGGAACAACGCGCCGCGCTTCAAGAATTGCTCGCCGTCGGTGCGCCGAATACCAACTTTTTATTCCCGTTGCATTTAGCGTCATCGACTGAAAACGCCGATTTTGGTTATGCGATGTCGATTCGGCAAAGCAATTACAAAAACATTTCGGATTTAATGAAACGCCGCATTGAGCCGGGTTTTCGGCAATTGTTGATTGCGACGATTCAACTCGCGGACAGTTTTCAGCTTTTGCACGCGAAAGGGCTGTGTTATCGGGATATTTCGTTTGGGAACTTTTTTATCGACCCGAACACGGGCGATATTTTGATTTGCGACAACGACAATGTGACGGTGAACGGTTCGCAAAATACGGGTGTGGTCGGAACGCCGCGTTTTATGTCGCCTGAAATTGTGCGCCGCGAAAATAATCCAAATAGTGACAGTGATTTGTTTTCGTTGGCGGTGCTGCTGTTTTATATGTTGATGTTGCATCATCCGTTGGAAGGTAAAAAAGAAGCGGACATGAAATGTTTTGATTTGCCTGCGATGAATAAATTGTATGGTTTTGAGCCGCTGTTTATTTTTGACCCGAACGATAAAAGCAATTATCCCGTTAAAAATTATCAAGACAACGCGCTTATTTATTGGGCGATTTACCCGAAATTTATCCGCGATTTATTTACGCAATCGTTCACGGCGGGTTTGTCGGACGTGCATTCGCGTATCCGTGAAAGTGAATGGCGGCGGCAGTTGTTACGTTTAAAAGATACGATTGTCGATTGCGGTTGTGGCGCGGAGAATTTTTATGACGAAGACGAATTGAAAGCGAACGGACATTTAAAACCGTGTTGGAGTTGCCAAAAAACGTTGATTTTGCCGCCGCGCATTCGCATTAAACAAAGCACGGGGCAAGAATTGACGGTGATGTTGAACAACAAAGCCGAGTTGTATCCGTATCATTTGTACCCAGCGCGAAAAAATGACATTACGCCCGCCGTCGCGCAAGTGGTGCAACATCCGACGAATCCGAACATTTGGGGTTTGAAAAATCTCACCGCTGAGGCGTGGACATTTACCGATAATGGCGTTTTGAAAACCGTCGAACACGGTAAAAGCGTGACCTTAGCAACGGGAATCACCATCAATTTCGGACAAGCGCAAGCTGAAATCCGCATTTAATCACTGATGTTACGCAAAAACTTTCGTAGGGGCGTACTGCGTACGCCCGCAATGCACAAAGCTATCATCAAGAGTCGCATTTATGCGGGTTCACGCAGTGAACCCCTACAGAAATATATCGATTGTCATGACAACTGCGTAACATTCGCTAACAAATTAACAACAGGAAAAAACGAAAATGGTAGCTTTAAAAAAACGTCCAGGTGGAGAATTAGCGACACGTCCATTGCATTTTATTTGGATTGCCGATTGTTCGTATTCGATGGAAGGCAACAAAATTCAAGGCTTAAATCACGCGATTCGTGAAGCGATTCCCGCGATGCAAAACGTCGCCGCTGACAATGTGAATGCCGAAGTGTTGGTGCGAGCGGTTAAATTTTCAAATGGCGCAAAATGGCACGTTGCCGAAGCCACGCCCGTTGAGGATTTCAAATGGCAGGATTTACACGTTGATGGCATGACGGATATGGGCGCGGCGTTTCGTTTAGTCGCTGACCAATTGAAAATGCCACCGATGACGGAACGCGGTTTGCCGCCTGTGTTGGTGTTGATTTCTGACGGACAACCGACCGATGATTTTGAAAGTGGTTTGAAAGAATTGATGGCGTTGCCGTGGGGCAAAAAAGCGGTACGAATTGGCATTGCGATTGGTGAAGATGCCGATATGGAAGTGTTGCAGCAATTTATCGGTAACAAAGAATTGCAACCATTGCACGCGCATAACGCTGAACAGTTGGTGAATTATATTCGTTGGGTTTCGACGGCGGTTTTACAAGCGGCTTCTGCGCCACCGAGCCAAGTCACGGACAGTATCAGCGATAACAATGTGCCGATTCCGCCCGTTCCAACCGTCGATCCGAATTCAGCGGCGGACGTATGGTGACATGGCGCGTTTTAGCTGAAAGTGTGCGCGGCGCAAGCCATCACCGAAACGGTTTGCCGAATCAAGATGCCGTCACCAGCGCACAAAATCCGTTGGTGGTCGCTGTGGCAGATGGTCACGGCAGCGCACGTTGTACGCGCAGCGATTTGGGCGCAAAGTTTGCGGTGGAAGCCGCGATTGAAATTGTGCAGCAAGTTTTCAATGCGCCGAATTTATCATTACCGCAATTGCGAACGTTATCCGAAGGCATTCCGAAAGCGATTCACCGTTGTTGGCAACGAAAAGTGGATGCGTACATTAACGATTATTTGCGAATTGAAGATTGTTTGCGAATCGAAGCCGCGACTGGAAACCGTTATTTGCTGTTCGGCACGACGCTTTTAGTCGCTTGCGTGTTAGAAAATTGCGTGTTGTATTGGCAAATTGGCGACGGTGATATTGTGGTCATTCAAGCTGACGGCACGCCTGCCACGCCGATTCCACACGATGCGCGTTTGTTGGGAAACGACACAACCTCGTTATGCGGCAAACACCCGTGGCAAGATTTTCGAGAAGCCTTTTTACCCATTATCGAACCACCGAAAGCGATTTTTTTAGTCAGCGATGGTTATAAAAATTCGTTCAAACACGCCGAAGGTTTTAATCAAGCATTGGTCGATATTCACGGTTTTATCGAAACGGAAGGTGCGGATTTTGTGCAAACCGAATTGGAAGATTGGTTAAATGAAGCCTCGCAAAGTGGCAGCGGCGACGATATTACTTTGGCGGTGATTTATGCAAAATAGGAGTTTTGTTAATGCCAGAAATTTGTAGGTTTTACGGAATCATTATCCGAATGTATTTGATTGATAATGAGCATCCGCCGCAACATATTCACATTAAATACGGTGAACACGAAGCCGTAATGGAATTGACGAATTTAAATATCATCGATGGTTCATTGCCTAAAAAATGTCGGCAATTAGTACGCGAATGGGCTGAAATTCATCAAGACGAATTGATTGAAATGTGGAATACGCAAAATTTTCACCGTCTTGAACCGTTGGAATAAATCATGAAACTGAAGAATTTTGAGCAACAAGACGGTTATCGATTTAGGTTGTTTTTTGAAAATGGCGAGGTCAAAGAAACGGATTTAAAAGCGTTGATTGGTTCACATGTTGCTATTGAGGCTTTAAACACCGCGCGAATTGATGAGGAATGGGGTTGTTTAGAATTCAAAAATGGTTCCGTTGATATAGAACCCAAAACGCTGTATCGATATGGAGGTTAAATGTTAGACGAACATCCGCGCCAGCAATTACGGTTTATGCTCGAAAATTATGGGCGTTCGATTATTGAAAATCCGCGCCGTTGTCGAGGAATGCTAAAAGACCTCGCGCCAAAAAATACCCGTGAAACCAATTTGTTGATGTTGGCGTTAGACAACCACATTGTCGCGGCTTTAATGCAAAAAACGCACACGCCGTTGTCGATACATTTGGATATTTTGGCGCAACGGTTACACAATAATTTTGGCACGCAAAAAGAGTTTGCGTTTTGGGCGGTGGAATCGTGGGCGTTAGCGTTGGACGTGATTCAATCGCCGTTAGCGCAGAAAATTATCACGCCTGAACCCGCGCCAATTCCAACAATTCTAAAACCTGAACCGAAAATTATTGTTCCGCCAAAACCTGCGCCCGTTATTTCGTCGAATAAAATTGGCAAGTTCATTGTTCAAGATGGCGTTGCAACCGACATGGAAACGGGTTTGATGTGGTTGCGTTTTGCTTATGGGCAAAAGTGGCAAGATAGTAGTGTGGTAGGAAATGCAGATAGTATGAGTTGGGATACGGCTATTAAGATTACACAAGTTTTTAATCAACAACAGGGTTACGCAGGTTGTAACGATTGGCGCGTTCCAAACATTGATGAGCTAAAAACGTTAATCGATAAAGTAAAAGGCGAAAAAGGAAACTACATTGATGCGGATGTTTTTCCTAAAAATGAGAAATTGTTTTGGTCTTCTTCGCCTAGTGCTAACGATAGTGGCAATGCGTGGTTTGCCTACTTCTACAACGGCTATTCGGACTACAGCTATAAGGACTACTACTTTAATGTTCGATTAGTTCGTGGCTGACCGTGATTTTGTATTTTCGTAATCAAACCAATCAACCGCGCAAACTCATGATTTTCGAGCTTTGCGCGATGGCGTGTGATTTTTCGGATTTGTTATTTATTCGGCGGGAGTTTGAGCGGGCATTTGGATAATGTCCGCGCCAATTTGTTCGGTGATGACTTCGCGTTTTCCTTCGCCGCCGTCGTCGGTGTAGGTCATTGTTACTTTAAATGATTTTCTCTTGTAGTAAATGTCGCGCCATTTTCCGCGTGCAAAAAAGTCTGGATTCAGAGAATAAACGCCGCTGCCTTGACTACCGACACGACTAAGAATTTCTTTTTTTACCAGTTCGGTGATGGCGTTATTGATGACACCCAATGACACGCCACCAAGCTCTTTACCTACTTTTTCTCTGATACCTCGCGGCAACGATAGTTCACCTTCATAATCTACTTTTGATACAAGACACATCAAAACTTTTGTTGCGCCAGCGGATAAACCAAACAAATTGCTCACGTCGGTTGTGTACATTTTGATGTAAGGCGGCTCCGAAGGCAGCTTAGTTTCATAGCTAACTAACGTACTACTTTGTAAAAGTTCGCCTGTTAAATCATCAACACGTCTTGTTGTATATTCTTTGTAGTTCATTGCTGCAATTTCCTAATTCATAAATTTAAGTGAACAACTTTACCATAGCAATTCATCGAATTCTATGAATAGATGTCGTTTTTTTAGGAAGTAAAGTCCATTTTTTTAGGAACAGATGCCGATTTTTTAGGAAGTCTAAATCGCCACAAACCGCGCACGAATTGGCTTTAGGCTTTTCTTTCTTTCTTTTATATTCTATCTAGGATTTTGCTTTTGATTTTGCCTTAGATTTTTCTATCGTTAAGCAAATCCAAATCAACTGCGTAAACTTATCATTTTCCAACCTTGCGCGACGGCGACGGCGCGTAATTTTTCATCCGAATCAACCGCGACGGGATAATCGACCAACCGCAACAACGGTAAATCATTGTGAGAATCGCTGTAAAAATAACTGCCTTGCAGTGTTTCACCTGTTTTTTCGAGCCAGTCTTTTAACAACGTGACTTTGCCTTCTTGAAAACACGGCACGCCAACAATTTCGCCGGTATAACGCTCGTTGACTAATTCTGGCGTGGTTGCAATCAGGTTATCAATGCCGTACAACGCCACAATCGGCGCGGTAATAAAACGATTCGTGGCGGTAATCACCAACAGCGTGTCGCCTTGCGCTCGATGTTTATCAACCAATTCTTGCGCCGCGTTTAACAAAACGGGCGTGATAATTTCAGCCATAAACTGTTCGCGCCAAACGTGCAACTGGTCGAGTGAATGCTCGGTTAACGGTTTCAACGCAAAGCGCAAAAACGCCACCATGTCGAGCGTTCCTTGCTGATAATCTTCATAAAATTGGGCGTTAATTTGTTCGTAAATTGTTTTATCGACAATGCCCTGATCGACTAAAAATTGTCCCCACAAATAATCGCTATCATCCGCAATAAGCGTGTTGTCTAAATCAAAAATCGCTAAAGTCATTCGTTGTTGCCGTAAAAGTAGTTAAAAGAAAGCGGTACTCTGGTATCTCGCATTTTTTTGTGGAACAATGTTGCGATTATTGAAAACCCGACCGCGCTGTTATTCTAACATTAAGCACCATTTCAAACAGCGGGCAGGTCGCAAACAAACAGGTTTTTAACATGATAGACTCAAAAGGATACCGACCCAATGTGGGCATCATCCTTTGTAACAACGAGGGTCGCGTGTTTTGGGCAAAACGAGTAGGTGTAAATTCGTGGCAATTTCCGCAAGGTGGTATCAATCCAAATGAAGATCCAGAAACCGCGATGTATCGAGAACTATGGGAAGAAACCGGCTTACAACGCCACCACGTTCAGCTTTTAGGGCGAACTCGTTATTGGTTACGGTATCAATTGCCCGACCGATATGTTCGCAAACATTCGTTGCCGCTGTGCATTGGACAAAAACAGATTTGGTTTATTTTACGGCTAGTTACATCGGATTCCAGTGTGTGTTTTGATCATTGTGTGAATCCCGAATTTGACGGCTGGCGATGGGTAGATTATTGGGAGCCGCTCAAAGATGTTGTGTACTTTAAACGCAAGGTGTATCACAAAGCGATGAGTGAATTGGGCGAAATCTTAACGTTTGACGGCGTGCCAGTGAATCCTGCGGGTTATTTAACCAAAGCAAAAGAGTGGTGGTAACACGCTTTTTTGCACAAAAATTGCTGACAAAAATTGAATATGGCTTAATCTATACCGGATATTAAGTGAACACGGAATATTTTCATTTTCACCACATTAACTAAAAACAAAACCTTAGCCATTACTGAAAAAGTAATGAAGAAAAGAAAAAAGGCTTACAACATGACGATACAATCTGAATCGAGCAATTTACAACCGTTGCTTTATGACGCTGACCAGTCGAAAGACAATTGCGGTGTTGGTTTTATTACCCACAAACGCAGTCTTCAAACCCATGATTTACTCGTTAAATCGCACGAAGCCTTGTGTACGATTCCGCATCGTGGCGGCATGAGTGCAGAAGGTGTGGGCGATGGCGCGGGGGTGAATATCGATTTGTCATTAAAATTTTTCCGCAAAGTCACCGGCAATGCGGATTTAGAGTTAGCGCGATTTGGCGTAGCAAATTTCTTTTTCCCAGCAGATCACGCACATTATGATTCGGCGGCAAATGAATTAGTGGAGCGTTATTTTAAAGAATTCGATTTGCCGATTATCGCGCGTCGTGTCATTCCTGTTGATAATAACGTTTTTGTCATCAATCCTGCGGCGGTCAAAGCCCAATTGCCAATTGAACAATTCATTTTCGGTCGTCCTGCCCATTTACAAAATGCCACGCACGATGAATTTGAAAAACACGTTCAAAAAGCATTGGTGACGATTGAAGTGGAAGGTTTTACCCGTCCGGAATTGGCGGGATTTTATCCGTTGTCGATGAGTTCACGCACACAAGTTTATAAAGGGCGTTTGAATTCCGGCGAAGTGATTCCATATTTTAAAGATTTGTACGACACCGACCACGAAATCAGCACGTTATTTTTTCATACGCGCTTTTCAACGAATACCGCGCCTGCCACGATGATGGCGCAACCGTTCCGCTACATGGCGCATAACGGTGAATTGAATACTGACAAAAAAAATCGTCTCAGCGAAAATGCGATTGCCCGTCAACACAATAAATCGGTTTGTTTTCCAAAAGGACAATCCGATTCGAGCCGTTTAGACCAAACGTTGAATCGTCGCATTAACGAAGATAATTTGAATATCGTGGAAGCGATTCTAGCGATGATGCCGCCTGCGTGGGAAAACGATACGACGTTATCGCCCGACGTTCGCGCGATGCTCGAATACTTTAGTTTGTATGAAGAAAAAAATGATGGTCCAGCGGCGTTGATTTTCAATGACGGCATTCGTGTCGGTGCGCGTTTAGACCGTTTGGGTTTGCGCCCGTTGCGTTCGGTTGAAACGACGGATTATTTAGCCGTCATGTCGGAGGCGGGTCAAATTGATTTTCCCCCGCAAGACGTTTTAAAACGTGGAAGAATTGAAGCGGGCGGAATGCTGTATTTCGACCACAGCACTGGCGAAGCCTACGATTCGCATCAAGTTTTGGCGCGTTTGGCGAAAGAAAAAAATTACACCGAATTATTAGCGCAACGTTGCGTGCATTTGTCTGATTTGCCAAAAGTTGAATTGAGCGAACTCAACAACGATCACGAGTTGAATGTTGACCAACGTTTTACCGCGTATTCGTTGAACCAAGAAAGTTTCCGTTTCTTGCTCGATCCAATTTTAGCGACGGGCATGGAACGTATTTCAGCGATGGGTTACGGGCTTGCGCCGAACGCGCTTTGTGGTTCGGAAGGTGGAATGTCGCGTTATTTCAGTCAGCGTTTTGCTCAAGTGACCAATCCGCCGCTTGATTCGATTCGTGAAAGTGATGGCATGACATTGCGCGTGGCGTTAGGTGCGAAACCGACTTTTTCAGCAAACAGCAAACAGCTTGTTATGGAAAGTCCGATTTTGCAGCGCACGCAATTAGAGCAAATTCGTCGTCAAACCGCTGTTTCAACCGCAACATTAAATGCGTTATACACACCGAATTTTGAAAATACTGAAGCCAATGAACACGCTTTAACCACGGCAATCAATGAAGTTTGCGACCAAGTTGAACAAGCGGCGCAAAATAATATCGGCATCATTATTTTGAGCGACGTGGCGATTAGCAAAACGCAAGCGGCAATTCCGGCATTATTGATGATTGCGGCGGCAAATCAACGTTTGGTTCAACAAGGTTTGCGCTTTAATTCGTCATTGATTTCAGAAACCGGACAAGCCGCTAGCCCGCACGATGTAGCAACAATTTTAGGATTTGGCGCGTCGGCGATTTGTTCGTTGAGCGTTCACAATCGTGCGATTGCTCTTTATTCAGGTTCTGACCAACAAAAAGCTCTCGATAAATTCTCGAAAGGCACCGAAAAATCGCTCATGAAAACGATGGGCAAATTCGGTTTGTGTACCGCTGAAAGTTATATTGGTGGCGAATTTTTTGAGTCGAATTATTTAGACACCGACGAACCGAAACTCAGCCCGTATTTTCCCAACATTCATTCGTCAGTTGGCGGTGTACGTTACAGCGATATTGCCGCGAGCGCGACCGAATGGCATCATAAATCATTGACCGTCGAAACTGAAAAAGACATTCCCTTTTTAGGCTTATTTAAAGAACGTCAAGATGGCGCGGGGCATTCTTACGGCAACACGGCGGTGCGTGAATATATTCACATGACCGACGAAGCGATTTTGTACGTCGAAAAATCGCCCGAAGCCAGCGATTTAGCCTATTTAGATTTGGGTTACGAAAAACGCACGCCTGAACAAATTGATAACGCGGGAATTACGCCTGCATATCGTAGTTTTGCGAAAAATCTCTACGAAGAACGAGACGCACGACCAGCGGCGTTGCGCGATGTAATGGATTTTCCGGCGGATATTTCGCGTGCAGAAAGTGTTGACGATTTCGACAAAATTTTGGGCAAACAAAATCTGCGCGGCAATGTCAATTATGTGATTCGTGGTTTGTCGGTGGCGAAAACCGATGGCGCGTTCAAAATCGTCTTTACTGAAAATAATACGCAAAATCGGCTGGCATCGTTGGCGACTCATTTGCAAAAACGTTTTGTGCAAGATTTTCATTTAGTCTCTTGTTCGTTGTGCGTAGTCACGGATTCTTTGATGGTCGCGAACGTGCCAGCGGGCAGTTTGTTGTGCAATTATTTAAATACAATTAAAACTGCAAATTCGTCGATTCCATTGGTCGATGTTCAGCCCGCGCATGAAATCACCAAAACGTTAGCGTCAGGTGCAATGAGTCACGGCGCGTTATTGGCGGAAGCGCACGAAGCGGTTGCCCAAGGCACTAACATCGTCGGCGCATCCAGCAATTCGGGCGAAGGCGGCGAACATTCCAGCCGTTTTAACAGCATTCGTTCTAGCAAAATCAAACAATTTGCCTCTGGACGTTTTGGCGTGTGGACAGGTTATTTAGCCGACCCCACGATTGAAGAAATCGAAATTAAAATCGCGCAAGGTGCAAAACCTGGGGAAGGCGGACAATTACCCGCGATGAAAGTGTCGGTGGAAATCGCGGCATTGCGCGGCGGCACACCGAAAGTCGAACTCGTCAGCCCGCCGCCGCATCACGATACTTATTCAATTGAGGATTTAGGGCAGTTGATTCACGATGCCAAAGCGGCGCGTGTAAAAGTGGGCGTGAAATTGGTTTCGTCAGAAGGCATTGGCACAATTGCGGTCGGCGTGGCAAAAGCGGGCGCAGATGTTATTAACGTCGCGGGAAACACAGGCGGCACGGGCGCGGCAGCCGTAACGAGTTTGAAACACGCGGGACGTTCGCCTGAAATTGGCATCGCCGAAGTGCATCAAGCGTTGTCGTTAAATGGTTTGCGCGATAAAGTGATTTTGCGTGCTTCTGGCGCACATCAAAGCGGTTTGGACGTGGTGAAATCAGCAATTCTAGGCGCAGATTCGTTCGAGTTCGGCACGACGGCGTTGATGATGTTGCGTTGCGTAATGGCGAAAAATTGCAATATCAAATGTCCCGCAGGTTTGACCACCGCGCACGAAGAATTCAAAGGCGACCCGCGTGTTTTGGCGCAGTATTTTATGAACGTCGCGCACGAGGTTCGGGAATTACTCGCGTCGCTCGGTTATCAAAATTTGCGTGACATTCGTGGCAAAACCGATTTGCTCCATTTAATCGACCATTCTTGCATGATTGGGCAGTTGAATTTGACCAAAATGTTGCGCCAAGTTGAAGAAATTAAAATCGAAAAACCGATTTATTTGGAAGCGAATTTTAAAATTGACGACGTGATTCTTGAGCGCGTCAAGGCATTTTTAGAAAATGGCGACGCTGAACAATTGGTTATTGATGGCGACGATTTCAAACTGAATAACAACGACAAAACCGTTGGCGGTCAGGTGGCGATTGATATTGAGCGTATTTTAAATTACGAGTTCAAAGGCGACGCGCCCTTTATTTACACGCATTCAAACGGACGACGTTATTTAGCTCCCGAAACTATCGCGATTCGCACACACGGTTCGGCGGGTCAAAGTTACGCCGCGTTTATGAATGACGGAATGGTTTTACATCATTTAGGTACGGCGAACGACGGCGTGGGCAAGTCGATGAGCGGCGGCGTGTTAGTCGTTGAATCACCAGGTGGCGGCATCAAAACGCAAGGCAATAATGTCTTAATCGGCAACTTTGCTTTGTTTGGCGCGACGGGCGGAAAATCATTCATCAATGGCGAAGCAGGCGACCGTTTTGCAGTGCGAAATTCAGGCGCGACGGCAGTTGTCGAAGGCGTGGGCGATTTTGGTTGCGAATATATGACCAATGGCGCGATATTAAATATTGGCGGATTTGGCAAAGGTTTCTGCAACGGAATGTCAGGCGGCAACGCTTATCAATATGACCCCGAAAACAAACTTGCGGCGTTATACGATAAAACGTCTGTTGAATTACGCGATTTGACCGAAGCCAGCGACACCGCAAAAGCGCATGAACAAATTGTGCTGCATTTGTTGGAACAACACGCCGATTATGCGAATTCAAGCAAAGCGCGAAATCTATTGGCGAATTGGGCGAATGAACGTCAACATTTCAAATTTGCAACGCCGTCGTGGTTGTACAAAACCCAAACGGCGAGCTATTTAAAAGCGTCAATCGATGCTAAAGAAATGATTGAAGAGTTGGCGGTTGAATTGGCGCAAACGCAAATCGCACAAGTTAAAAAAGCCTATCAATCAGGTCAGCCGTTGTTTAACGGTGCGATTCCTGCATTTGGCGAAATTGACAGCGCGTTAGCATTCAATTTGATTAACAGTTTTGCTGTGTTTGATAAAGCGCAAACGGTTGCAGCTGAAATGCTCAAAACTGCGCCAGAATCACAACGCACGTCTGCTCACATTGAAAAAGCGGCGAAAAAATTGATTTTGGAACGTCCGCGCAAATTGCAAGATGCGTTAGTCAAAACCACTCGTGAAGCCTACAGCAGTTATAACGATGATGAAATCGCGGCGTTGTTGGCAAATAAACGGTTAAATGATTACAAAACGGCGTTGACGAATCGTTCGGTGCAAAGTATTAACTCGATGGGTTCAACAGTTTGGATTATTGAGCAAAGTCATGCAAATCGTGCGGCACTGGCAAACATTACGCCTGTTGAAAAACATTTGGCGAGTTTGGGTGGGCTGGAATTGGCACAAGATGGTTTGAGTAAATGAGAGTTTTAATGTGCTAACAACAGAAGAAATTGCCAATAAAAAAGTCGCCGCTAAACAGAGAATTGCTGAATTAAAATCAGACAAAGAAAAATTAGCTGACGGACAATTGACGCTGGCTGAATTTACAACCAAAGAAAGGAATAATGAACAAGAAGATCAATTTTTAATTCTTTCTAAAGAAATTTCATCTTTGGTTAATTCTCATCTGAACACTTTACTGCTTAAAAAAAAGCAGTTGGTTCATATTGATGATTATGGAAATGCAGATTGGTCTCTTTTTGAAAAAGAGCTGAACTATTTCATCAAATGGACTATAAAAGCCAAGATAGATGTGCCTGAAAAAATGAATCGGCAACTTTTTAACTTGGTTATTGATTTACTTTTTGCCTATGAAAACAATACGCCGCCGAAAGTTAAAAATTTAGATGACGTTAGCCCGATAGATTTTGAACATCAATGCGCCGACCTTTTGAATCAAACTGGTTGGACAGCTCGCGTCACACAAGCAAGCGGCGACCAAGGCATTGACGTTATTGCGACTTACGAAAATGTGAAAGCTGTTTTTCAGGTTAAAAAATACTCGCAACCAGTTGGAAATAGTGCAGTTCAAGAAATCATTGCAGGAAAGGCTTTTGAGCAAGCGCACGTTGCCGCTGTGGTAACTAATTCGACATTCACGGCTTCGGCTAAAAAATTGGCTAATGCTACGGGCGTTTTTCTTTTGCATTATTCGGAATTGCCCGATTTTGCTGAAGAATTGGGACTTGTAGAAACTGAATAATAATTGAATCTCCCTATGATTACGCTACCACTTGAATTAGAACAGCAAATTAACCACATCGCACAAATCGAACAAAGTAGTCCTACAATGTTAATTGCGAAATGGGTTGAGAATTACCAAAAATTTGCGAGAAATTTCGTTACGGAAGATGATCTCTATTTGTCGAGTGTTAGCGATTCATTGGCAGAAGAATGGAACGGCACCGAAGATAATGAGGCATTCCGTGACCTTTGAACGCTTTGACGTTGTAAAAGTGCCATTCCCTTTCACAGATAAGCAGGCAACTAAAACACGTCCTGCCTTAGTTATATCCGATAGAAACTTTAACGTGAGCGTAGGTCAATCTGTTATGGCGATGATAACCAGTGCAAAAAGTTCAACATGGCTACTTGATACAGAGATTACGGATTTAACAGCAGCGGGGTTGCCTGTTTCTTGTTTAATCCGTATGAAACTTTTTACGATTGATAATCGGCTTGTTATCAAAAAATTAGGGCGATTGTCACAGCGGGATTCCAGTGAATTTGAAAGAAATTTCGGGATGTTGCAAGACACTAACAAAAATACTTCAACGTGTTAATTTATAAACTATAACAATCACATGAAAACACACCAACTTCTAAACGACGCACCTTACAGCGACAACCAACGTGCATGGCTCGGCGGATTTTTCGCGGGCTTGCATTCACAACTTGTGCAAAACAGCTCAAACGCGCAAACCGCTCGTACAATTCATATTTTGTACGGTTCACAAACTGGCACAGCCGAATCGGTGGCGCGTGATGCCGTCAAAGTTGCTAAAGCACACGGTTTAAATCCAGTTATCAAAAGCATGGATGAAATAGATGCTGATGCACTGACAAAAATGGAAACCTTGCTCATCGTCACCAGCACTTACGGCGAAGGCGAAATGCCTGACAACGCGCAAATGTTGTGGTCTGCGGTTCAAGCGGATTCAATGGCGAACACGAAAAACCTTAAATATGCCGTTCTTTCACTTGGCGACACCAGTTACGATTTATTCTGCCAAGCAGGAATTGATTGGGACAATCGTTTAGCCGAATTGGGCGCAACTCGTTTGCAAACCCGCGTCGATTGCGACGTAGAATTTGAAGAATCCGCTGAAGAATGGATGCACTCTGTGATTCCCGCGTTGGCAGGTAGCGACGTAACTATCGCAATTATTTCTGAAGACGACGAAAAATCACTATTCAACCGTAAAAATCCATTCCCTGCGAAATTGCTCGTGAATCGTTTATTGACGGCTGAAAATTCCTCGAAAGAAACACGCCATTATGAAATTTCAATCGCGGGTTCGGGCTTGAGTTATGAAGCGGGCGACGCGCTTTGTGTTGTACCGACAAATTGCCCAAATTTGGTTGCTGATATTTTGAAAGCGATTCACTGTGAAGGTGCGGATTTAGAAAACGCTTTACGCACACAGTTTGAAATCAAATTGCCTAGCAAAGAATTGTTGCAAGAAATCGCCACCCGTTCGGGGAATCAAGAATTAAACGGACTGCTTTTAGCAAATGACAAAGAAGCGTTAAACGATTATTTGTGGGGGCGTGATACGTTAGATTTATTGTTACAAAATCCAACGGCTGAATTTTCAGCAGCTGAATTTGTCGCGTTATTAAAACCGCTACAACATCGCGCCTATTCCATTTCGTCGAGTGGCAAAGCGAATCCTGAAACCGTGCATTTGACTGTGGCGAGCGTGCGTTACGACGGGTTTGAACGTTCACACAAAGGCGTTTGCTCAACGTTCCTCGCGGATTTGACCGATGACAGGACAGAAATTCGTTGCTTCTTTACACCGAATAAAGTGTTTCGTGTTCCCGAAAACAACGATTTGCCAATTATTATGGTTGGGCCTGGAACTGGGATTGCGCCATTCCGTGCATTTTTACAAGAACGTGAAACTCGTGGCGCGAAAGGTAAAAACTGGTTATTTTTCGGCGACCGCAACGCAGAAACTGATTTTATTTACCGCGACGAATTAGAACAAATGGGCAACAGCGGTTTGTTAAACCGTTTGGATTTAGCGTTTTCGCGTGACCAAGAAGAAAAAATTTATGTTCAAGATAAAATGCGTGAACACGGCGCAGAATTATTTGAATGGCTCGAACAAGGCGGCTATTTCTTCGTTTGTGGTGATGCGTATCGCATGGCAAAAGACGTGGACAAAGCCTTACACGACGTGATTGCGACGTACGGCAACAAGTCTGAACAACAAGCCATTGATTACGTTAATCAGCTGAAAAAAGACAAACGTTATGTGCGTGACGTGTACTAAATGCACGCAGATTATTTTGATGTGAATTGCCAAAAATGTCCGCGTCTTGCGGCGTTTTTGCGCGACGTGAAAGAAAAAAATCCGACGTATCATTGCAAACCTGTCGCGCCATTCGGTGACGAAAATGCGAAATTAGTAATTGTCGGATTAGCCCCAGGAATGCACGGTGCCAATGCGACGGGACGACCTTTCACGGGTGATTATGCGGGACTTTTTCTGTATGAAGCCTTACATGAATTTGGTTTTAGTAATCGCCCGACTTCGGAATCGTTAAACGACGGTTTGATTTTGAAAAATGCCCGCATTACCAACGCGGTAAAGTGTTTGCCGCCACAAAACAAACCGACTGGCGACGAAATCAACGTTTGCAATTCATTTCTCGCGGCAGAATTACAAACGTTGCCCGAAAATTCGGTGATTTTGACGCTCGGTTTAATCGCACATCAGGCGGTTTTGAAAGCCTATGGGTTGAAATTATCCCACGCGAAATTCGCTCACAACGTCAAACACGAACTACCAAACGGACATTTTTTAGTGAATTCCTATCACACCAGCCGTTATAACGTGAATACAAAACGCCTCACAAAAGAAAGTTTTAATGCCGTTTTTGAAGCAATTTTGCCGCTTTTAATTGCATAATAATTTAGCATTAACAATGTTATGATAGCGTCATTCTCAAACCGCACACGCAATTCAACATGGCATTAGCATTGAATATCCCAACGTATTTAACTCTGTTACGCATCGCGTTAATTCCCCTATTGACGATAGTTTTTTATTTGCCGTGGGAAAATGCGAATATCGCGTGTACGTTGATTTTTTTGCTAGCGGGCTTTACCGATTGGTTAGACGGTTACTTAGCACGGAAAATGAAACTTGAAACGCAATTCGGCGCATTTTTAGATCCGGTCGCGGACAAATTGATGGTCGCCGTGGTCTTGGTTTTATTGGTTCAACAAATCAACAGCCCTTATTTAGCGATTCCGGCGGCGATTATTATCGGACGTGAAATCACTATTGCCTCATTGCGTGAATGGATGGCAGAAATCGGCAAACGCGCTCATGTTCAAGTGTCTTCATTAGGAAAATGGAAAACCAGCGCACAAATGCTCGCTATTGGCTTCTTTCTTTATCACGATGATTTATTCGGTTTACCCGTTATGGAATTAGGTTACGGCTTACTTTATATCGCCGCCGTGTTAACGTTATGGTCAATGATTCAATATTTACACGCGGCTTTTGCCGCCATTAACTCACAATCACCTCCAACGGAAGGTTAGAAAAATATGGAACAAACAAAAACTTTGATTCAACAGAAAAACGAGACGCAAAACGAAATTCTACGTTGTGCGTTGAGTTTATTTGTCACGAAAGGTTATTTTAATACGTCGTTGAGCGAGATTGCTTGCGCTGCTCAATTGTCACAAACGCAAGAAATTTACACACATTTTGACAGTAAACAACAACTTGCCGCCACGTTATACAACAGCATTTTGGATAGTTTAAGCGTATCTATTGATGAAATTCGTCGTCGCAATAAAAAAGCCGCTGAACAATTACACAGTTTGGTGAATTTGCTTTTTAAATTGACTGAAGAAGCTCCTGAAGCCTTACGATTTTTATTTTTGGTCAATGCTGCCGAATTTTTACCGGATGAAAAACCCTTTTTGCAAACTCCCGCCGTTAATAAAATGTTGAAAATGATTCAATTAGGCATTAACAACGGTGAAATTCGTAGCCTTGCGCCGATGCTAATTTACAGTTATTTTTTCGGCATTATTAACGCCACATTAACTTTGATGCTTAACGGCACGCTTGAAAAACGCAGCGAATTGTATCAGTCGCAAGCGTGGTTGGCGGCGTGGAATGCGATTGTTAAGAAGTAATCGTTGCACCATAAAAATTAACTTACATCATGAATATGGATAATTGGTATTACATTGGGTTAAGTATTTCGACTTTTTTACTGCTCATCAGTATTATTTTAAAAAAAACGCAGCGTTATAATGAATCGGCGTTATTACTCCAAATTTCGCATCGTGAATTGACGCAGCAACAAGTGGCTCTCGATCAACATGCTATCGTTTGTATTGCAGGAAAGTCAGGAAAAATCACTTACATTAACCAAAAGTTTTGTGACATAAGTGGCTACAGCTCTGAAGAATTACTGAGTGGCAATCATATTCTTAGCGCGGAATATCATCCGCGTGAATTTTTTGTACAAATATGGCAGGCTCTGAGCAAAGGCGAAACCTGGCAAGGCGAAGTTCAAAATAAAACCAAAAATGGCAAATTGTATTGGGTGAAATCGACAATTGTTCCCTTTTTAAGCGAAGAGGGTTATATCGATCATTACGTTTGTATTCGGACGGATATTACCGCACAAAAAGAAATCGAAAATCTGACCCGAAAAGCTGAAAAATGGCAAAGAACGATTCTCAACAATTTGGGCGATGGCGTTTACACCTTGGATGGTGACGGAAATCTGACTTATTTTAATGCCGAAGCGGAACGTATGTTGGGGTGGAAGTTTGAAGAAGTTAATGGCAAAGCGATTCACCCGATTATTCACCATCATAGTGCCGATGGTTCGCCGTTAGCACTTGAAGATTGTCCGATTGCATTAAGTATGCGTGAGAAAAATACTTATCGTTCGGATGATGAGGTTTTTTTTCATAAAGATGGAACTCTTGTACCAGTCAGCATGGTCGGTGCGCCGTTGTTAGATAATGGCGAACTTATTGGTTCGGTAGCGTGTTTTCACGATAGCACTTCGCAAAAAATTATCGCACAAACCCTTATCGACGCAAAAGAAGCAGCCGAACAAGCGTTACGCATTAAGTCTGATTTTCTTTCGACCATGAGTCATGAAATTCGTACGCCAATGAACGGTATTATTGGCATGGTCGATTTATTATTAGACACGCCGCTTCAGGATCAACAAATCGAATTCGCGCACATTATTAAATCGTCTTCCCATTTGTTGCTGACCATTATCAATGATATTTTAGATTTTTCTAAAATTGAAGCTGGACAACTTCACATTGAATCGATTGATTTTTCAATCGAAAACGTTGTCGAAGGCTGCGCTAACATTGTTGCGCCAAAGGCTTACGAAAAATCATTGTCCCTCATCACGTTTATTGACCCCCAAATTCCTGAACGGCTGATTGGTGATCCTATGCGATTGCGTCAGATTTTACTTAATTTTTTAAGTAACGCGGTTAAATTTACCTCGAAAGGCGCAGTGATTGCGCGTGCTATTTTGCTGAATAAAACCGATGATGCAGTCTCGATACGCTTAGAAGTCAGTGATGATGGTATTGGTATTTCGCCTGAAGCACAACAGCATTTATTCCAACCATTTTCACAAGCTGACAGTTCTACTACCCGAAAATATGGCGGCACAGGTTTAGGCTTATCGATTTCTAAACACTTGATTGAACTAATGGGTGGAAACATTGGATTAGAAAGTAAAGCGGGTGAAGGCACCATATTTTGGATAGCGTTTCCTTTAAAAATTTTTCGCCAGGATCCCATTTTCCCCGTTGAGCAATCGTATGGAAAACGTATTCTAGTGGTAGGTGAGAATACGGGGAATCATGATTTTTATTTGAGTTATTTAAGTTCGTGGGGCGTTTTAATTAACACCACTGACAATGTCGATGAAATGTTGTATTTGCTGGATGAAGCAAAATCGATTCATCAAGATTACGAGGTGTTGATGCTGGTGGAATTAAAATCCGATGACCTGTTTTCGATGATTCAAGCCGTGCGGTCAAAAGCAGGCTTTGAAACATTGCCGATTATTACATGCCAAGACACGTTTGACCTGAATTTTAAAAAGCAATTGATTGAGCAGGGTGCGAATACGGTGTTATTGAAACCAGTTAAAAAATCTGCTTTATTTGATGCCATTGTGACTATTTTTCATACAGAAGAATTAGCAGAAATTGAAAAATTGAATGACCCTTTATTGGAACAATCCGATATATTGGAAACAGGTGATGATGTAGTAAAAAATGAACTTCTAATTTTGCTAGTGGAAGACAATTTGGTCAATCAGCAAGTGGCGAAGTATATACTGAAAAAACTGGGGTACGCTGTACACGTCGTGAATAATGGCAAAGAAGCGTTAAATGCGTTAGAAAAATCATCTTATGTGCTGGTGCTAATGGATTGTCAAATGCCCATTATGGATGGTTTTGAAGCTACACAGATTATTCGTAATCGTGAAATTAAAGCGGTTAATCAAACAAGAATTCCGATTGTCGCTATGACCGCTAATGCTGTTCAAGGCGACAAAGAACATTGTTTAAAAGCTGGCATGGACGATTATGTGGCAAAGCCGGTGGACATAAAGGTACTGGCGAATGTTTTAAAAAAATGGTTGCCAGACTATCTCAATGGCACTGAGTCTGTTACCGACTTAACTTTCCACACTAATGATTCGGTTGAATTTACGACGGAAAATTGTCCCATTGAAATGAGTCGGCTGATTGATTTATTGGATGGTGACAAAGAGGCAATTGAAGAATTATTGAGCATTTTTTATACTTCTCTTATGCCGTTAAAAGCAAAATTGGCGACAGCTGTTAATAATAGAACGATGGATGTCAAAGCCGTGGCTCATGAAATAAAAGGGTCGGCTTACAACGTGGGCGCAGTGGTTTTAGGTAAATTAGCTCAACAAATTGAATCCGCTTTGTTAGATAAAAATTGGTCAGAGATCGATACCTTAACAGCACAGGTTCAAATCGAACTGGATCGCACCAGAGTATTTATAGAAAATAAAAAATAGGATTTCTACTTATGTCTCGTGTCTTGATTGTTGATGACAATGTCACAAACTTAGTGTTATTTCGTCATTTACTGAAAAAAATAGAGGATGTTGAAAGCATTTGTTTTGATCAACCCAAAAAAGCAGTTGAGTGGTGCCAAACAAATGAACCTGATTTAGTGCTACTCGATTATCAAATGCCATCCATGAATGGTCTGCAATTTATCGAGTGTTTTCGCGCTATTTCCGGCTATAAAGATATTCCATTGGTAATGATAACCGCCGATACAGAAGATGATATTCGGTATCGTGCGCTGGAATTGGGCGCACATGATTTTTTAAATAAACCGGTTAATAAAATTGAATTTTTGGCGCGAATCCGAAACTTGTTAGCCTTGCGTCACAGTCAAATGGAGCTGGTGGATCGCGCAACGTGGTTGGCGATTGAAATCAAGCGAGCCACCGCTGATTTAATCGCACGCGAAAAAGAAATGGTGTTGCGCCTTTCCAAAGCAGCAGAACATCGTGATCCAGAAACCGGTCAACATTTATTACGCATGGCGAATTATGCACGTCTAATTGCCCAAAAATTAGATTTAACCGACGCGGAACAAGAATTGATTTTACAAGCGGCACCGATGCACGATATTGGCAAAGTTGCCACGCCTGATGCCATTTTATTAAAAGAAGGTAAGTTGACCGACGATGAATTTGTTGTCATGAAACAGCATGCCATACACGGTTATAGCATTTTGTGTGACAGCGATTCCTTGTTAATTCGCACCGCTGCAACCATGGCTCTCCGTCACCATGAGAAATTTGATGGCAGCGGTTATCCCGATGGTTTAAAGGGTGACAAAATCCCACTTTATGCACGAATTGTCGCGGTTGCCGATGTTTTTGACGCGCTGACTTCGACACGTCCTTACAAAAAAGCATGGTCGCTGGATGATGCCATGCTATTTTTAAAACAGCAAACCGGCAGTCATTTTGATCCGGAATGTGTAAACGCTTTTTTTCGGGCGTGGGATGACGTGTTAAAAATTCACGCGCTTTACCAAGATCACGAAAGCATCGATTTACAACAATTTTAAAATTTATGTCTGCTAACGTGCCGTTGAAAATTTGTTTCAGTGCCGGTGAAAGTTCAGGCGAACAACACGCCGCCCATTTATTTTTGGAACTTAAAACGCAGTTACCCGATTTAATCGGTATCGGTATGGGTGGCGTAAAAATGGCGCAAGCCGGTATTTCACTTTGTTACGATTCCAGCCAAATTGCGGTGATTGGCGTGGTGGAAGTGTTGAAACATTACGCCGAAATCCGCCGCACGTTGAAACGAATGCAGCAATTGTTGTTGAACGAACGCCCCGATTTGTTGATTTGTGTCGATTACAAAGAATTCAATTATCAACTCGCTAAATTTGCCAAACGAAATGGCATCAAAGTGTTGTTTTATGTCAGTCCGCAAGTGTGGGCGTGGCGTAAAAATCGGGTGAAAAAATTCGGTGCGGTGATTGATATGATGGCGGTGATTTTTCCGTTTGAAACCGCGTATTATGAAGCCGAAAATGTGCCGGTGCGTTACGTTGGGCATCCGTCGGTGGATAAAGTGATTCCGACTTTTACAAAAACCGACGCGCTCGAAAAATTCTCGTTAAATCAAAATGCGCCGATTATCGGTTTAGTTGCCGGGAGTCGCACCAATGAAATTAAACGTTTGTTGCCGGTGATGTTAGCCGCAGCGGAACGGTTGAAACTCGATTTTCCCGATTGCCAATTTGTGTTGCCGCAAGCCGATTCTATTTCCGATGAGTTGATTCAAACGTATTTGAATCACACCAACATCAATGTCACTGTGATTAAAAATCAGCCTTATGATGTGATGCAATGTTGCGACGCGATTATGACGTGTTCCGGCACGGCGACGTTGGAAATTGCGTTGTTGGGCGTTCCGATGGTGATTTGTTATCGTTTGAATCCGTTGACCTATCAGCTTGGAAAACGATTGGTGAACATACGTTTTATTGGTTTACCGAATATTGTGTTTGGTGAAAGCATCGTGCCGGAATTGATTCAACATGACGCAACGGCGGCGAATTTGGCGACAGAAATTCACCGTTTGTTAACGAATTCCGAAGCTGCCCAAAATTGTCGCGCCGATTTACAAATCGTACGCGAAAAGTTAGGGCAGCGCGGCGGCATTCAAAACATGGCGGCGTTGGTTTTGGAACTGTTACAACGCTAATTTCAACGCCTGCAAAAACGCCTGATTTTCGTCAGGCGTGCCGACAGTCACACGCAAACAATCGGTTAATAATTCGCCTTGTGGATGCACATTTTTAATCAAAACGCCTCGCGCTTTAATCGCTTCAAAAATCCGCGTGGCTTGATTTTCGGGTGTTTTGAACAAAATAAAATTAGCCAAACTTTCATAAGCAACAATGCCGTTTAACGAATTTAACGCCGTCAACATTAACGCCCGTTCGCTACAAATTGCGGCAGTTTGTTCAGTGAAAATTTCTTTGTGTTCCAACGCGAATTGCACGCTAGATTGCGTCAACACGTTGATGTTGTAAGGTAAACGGATTTTGTGCAGTTGTTCAATAATGGCACGTTCACCCGCCATGTAACCCAAGCGCAAACCTGCCAAGCCTAATTTTGAAACTGTCCGCATCACTAAAACGTTATTTTTCACGCGACTCATAAAACTAGAATTCGCAAACGGTTCGTAGGCTTCGTCGATAATAACCAAACCATTCGCTGCGTCGATAATTTGATTGATTGCGTCAATGTCGAACAAATTTCCGGTTGGATTATTCGGATACGCCAGAAAAATAATAGCCGGATTATGTTGCTCAATTGCCGCTAACATGGCGGGTAAATCCAAATCTAAATTATCCGCGCGTAACGACACACCGTGATAATTTAAGCCCAAACAATCGCTAATTTGTTTGTACATCACAAAACTGGGCGTGGTGCTTAAAACGTGCGAATTCGGCGGCAAAGCCATCAATAATAATTGAATAATTTCGTCCGAACCGTTGCCCAATAACAAATCTATGCCGTCGGGTAATTGATTGAGGTTTTTCAACGTCGCTGTTAATTCACGCGCTTCAGGGTCAGGATAGCGATTTAACGAACACGTTTTTAAATGCGCGAGCCACGTTTGTTTGAGTTCGTCCGACCAAGAATACGGATTTTCCATGGCATCGAGTTTGATAAAACCGTGTGCGTCGGCGACGTGATACGCGGATAACGCTAAAACTTCGGGGCGAAAAAGAGTTTGAATAGTAAATTTTGACATTGAATTTTTAAAAGTGAGAATAAGAATGAGCGATATTTTAACTGAAAACCAAAACGACATTGACGAAAGCTGGATGCGTTACGCGATTCGATTAGCGCAACGTGCCGAAGCGGAAGGCGAAGTGCCGGTGGGCGCGTTGTTAATTAAAAATGAGCGCGTGATTGCCGAAGGCTGGAATCGCGTGATTACCACGCTGGACGCAACCGCCCACGCGGAAATTGTGGCGTTGCGCCACGCGGGAAAAGTGCTTGAGAATTATCGGTTAATCGACACCACGCTTTATGTGACGCTGGAACCGTGCGTGATGTGCATGGGTGCGATGAGTCACGCACGAGTGAAACGCTTGGTGTTTGGCGCGTTCGATGAAAAACGGGGCGCAGTGTGTAATGCGTTAAGGCTCACCGACGCGCCCTTTTTGAATCATCACATTGTGTGGCAAGGTGGCGTTTTAGACGTGACATGTTCGCAATTATTGAAAGACTTTTTTGGTCAACGCCGCCACAAAGCAATATAAAGTTAGCTTTTTGTTTTCAAATCTTCGACAACGTCTAGCAATGCGATAGGACTAAATGGTTTCGTTAAATACATATCTGCGCCCATTTCTAATCCCAGCTCAATATCCATTTTTTGCCCTTTCGCAGATAGCAACACCACAAAACAGGATTTATATTCTGATTTTTTAATAAATTCACATACGCCCAAACCATCAATATCGCCTGGCATCATAATATCTAAAAACACAATATCGGGTGGAAATTTGCGAATTAAATCCATCGCTTCCAAACCATTTTTGGCTTCAAATAATTCATAATCCGTGTGGGTACTAAACGTAATTCGCAGTAAATTACGCATTTGTATATTGTCATCTACAATTAAAATTCTCATTTATATCCTTTATTTGTATTCTTTATTTTCAATCGATTGCGAGTTATTCAGTGGTAACCACAAACCAATTTTCGTACCTTGTCCAAAAACACTTTCCACCTCGATTTCACCGTGATGAAAATCAATAATTTCTTTTACTAACGCCATTCCCAATCCTGTACCGACAATGTCACTAACGTTATCCGCACGCCAAAATCGGTCAAAAATACGGCTCACTTGATCCGGATTCATCCCAATTCCCTTATCTTCAATAGTCACACCGATTTGTTTTTCACTCAACTCACTCGTGCGTAGTTGAACGTTTACTATAATGTTTTGACTATTTAGCGAATACTTAAACGCATTATTCAATACGTTCAGCACCGCCCGTTTAATTTGATCTTTATCTGCGTAAATCAATGACGATTCATCAACAAAATAGTGTGCCTCGATTTTGTGAATCTCTTCGTGCATTTTAAAACTGCTAATCGCTTCTTCAATAATGGCAGTTAATGGCTGTAATTCAAAGTGAAAAAAGGGCTGACTACGAGTTTCAAGTCTCGCCAAATCCAGTAAATCGTTAATCAGCACAACTAGACTGCTGCATTGATCGTAAATCGCCTGCAAAATACCCCGTTTAGCTACGTCATCAAATTCACGATTTATCAGTAATTCGCTGTAGCCATAAATACTTGAAATGGGCGTTCGTAATTCGTGTGCCGCCACCGATAGAAACTCACTTTTCATGCGATCCATTTCAATTTCCAACGTCACATCTCGAAAATACAGAATGATGGCTGTCGTGGCATTATTCAAATAATACTGTGTTAATCGCAAGATACGATGACGAGGTTGATGGTGACTAAAATTAAATTTAGAATTTTGCGACGTTTTAGCTTGGGCGGGTAAATTCTCTTCTTTTGTTTTTGAAATTTGAATCAATAATGGAGCCGTATTTTCTATATCGATTTTATAAGGCTTTTCAGCGTCACACAGGGTCATCATCTTTTGATCAAATTCGTTTTTACTAATGAACAACAAATCGTCACAGTTAAAACCGGTCATACTTAAAAACGCGGGATTCACCGAGCTGACCATCTTTTCGGGCGTAAAGGTGACAATGCCATCCGGACTAATCGTAACAATATCGTTCAGTTCACGTTCCCGCTGGAGCAGAGTTTCTTCGACATTACGAAGCGAAGTAACATCGGTGTGTGCGCCATAAATGCGTGATGCTTTGCCGGATTTGTCACGAACTGCAATGCCGCGATCCAATATCCAAACCCAATCGCCCTGTTTGTGTTTTAGCCGATGAATATTTTCGTAAAACGTGTCGTGACCGTTTAAAAAATTTTCCACCGATTCTAACGCACTTTCTAAATCATCGGGGTGAACTAAATCTGTCCAAGTCGTTAACGCATTGGGCAATTCGGCGGGACTGTAACCGAGCATTTCTTTCCAGCGTGGGGATAAATAAACGTCGTTATTCGATAAATTCCAATCCCAAATGCCGTCATTAAACGAACTCGCTACTAATTCATAACGTTCTTCACTTGCGGTTAAGGCTTGTTGTGTGACGATATGATCTGTAATGTCGCGCAAAGTACCGGTAATTTCTATGCTCGCGTTTTGAGTTTGGTTAAGTTGTGCAGTCAATGCCACCCATCTAACTTGTCTATTTTTATGGATAATTCTAAATTCAATTTGTCGTTCAGCGGGGAAAATATCAGCCGTTGAAAGTTGTTCCCACACATTATTCACATCATCAAAATGAATGTAATTTTGCATAGAGGTGTTCAAACTTTGTTCGACGGAAACGCCCGTTATGGTTTCCCATGCCGGATTGAGAA